>Ga0116224_10000104_pt1 | contig 68077 bp, 57 predicted proteins | sample Sb_taG_9_FD_89699 | JGI IMG/M metagenome (GOLD analysis project Ga0116224, IMG submission 89699) | Peat soil microbial communities from Weissenstadt, Germany - Sb_50d_b_LC metaG | ecosystem: Environmental > Terrestrial > Soil > Wetlands > Peat | place: Germany: Weissenstadt | collected 2010-09-21 | reverse complement strand
GCATATGTGATTGGCTCCTGGAGCAGGCACGACGCGAACGGAACGATCGGCAGTGCGACTCGAATGATCGGCAGCGCATCACTTTCTTCCGCCCAATGCGCAATTGACAAAGCCGTACTAAGCCTGAGCCTAAAGTGCTCAGGAACCTCTGGTATGAAGGATTGGTTCTCCACGCGCGGGTGCTTCGTGATTTTTTCTTCACGAAGGTCAAGGAGAATGGGAAACGCGATACTCGTAAGGACGACATTGTGGCGGTCGATTACTTTGCGACGCCAGCGGCATGGGCATACACTTCCAAGACTCTTTCACCATATTTGGCCAAGACCAAGGATCGCATGGATCGTACCCTCGCACACCTGAGTTTTGACCGGCTCCAGTACAAAGGTCAAGCCAAGGAGTGGTCGTCGAACTCTCTTTTGTCGGAGATTGGTGCCAGGTGGTTCGACTTCCTGGATCAACTACAGCAGCGAAATGAACCCGCGGCTGTTTGGTTTCTTGAGTTGGCACGAAAGCGCCAAATTCCAGTCTCGCCTCCTCTATAAGAGGGTTTCATTGATGCGGCCACCAAGGCGTAGCCGCGGCGTGCCAAGTAGCCCGTCATGCTTTTGCGCCCCTGCCGTTTTCTTTGATGAGGCGGGGCAGGGAGGAGCCACCTGGAAGGCCGCGCATGCCTGCCTTCAACGCAGCGTTGATCGCGCTCCAGGTTTCACCGGCGGCCGCACACACGGAACCGGAAAGGGCATTTGGCCACTTTCCCGTGCGCTGGTGGTGTTCATCAGCCCATGCCAGTATCTGCTCAAGGGTTAGAGACGGTCGGTTCTTCCGGTGACTCTTGCCGCGTTGCTGGCTCAGCAGTGCGGCCAGTGAAGAACCGCCGGGAAGCCCGCGTAGACCCGCGCGAAGGGCATTCTCGACGCCGCTCCAAGTTTCTCCCGAAACATTCTCTATAGGGCCATCATGAACTCGCGGCCAGTCTCCTGTCCTGTCATGGTGCGCATCCGCCCAGGCAAGAATCTGGTCCGTGGTCAGCGGCGGAAGAGTGGAACGATTCCGGCTTCCCCGTTCTTCAGCGAGCAATTGAGCCAGTGATGAACCGCCAGGAAGACCACGCAACCCTTTGTTTAAGGCCTGGTTAATGTTCCCCCATGTCTCATCGGGGGCATCGCTGATGGAGCCAAGCGTTGCCTTTGGCCATTGCCCGGTGCAGTCGTGGTAGTCATCGGCCCAAGCAAGAATCTGGTCCTTGGTGAGCGGCGGGCGTGCAGCTGGATTTTGCGCTCCGCGTTCCTCGGCGAATAGCTGTGCCAGGGAGGACCCTCCGGGAAGGCCGCGAAGGCCCATTCGCAACGCATTATCCACGTTTCGCCATTTTTCGCCGCCCCCTTCTCCGATCAGGCCAGAATGTAACGTCGGCCACTGCCCGGTGCGTTCAACGTGCGAATCCGCCCAAGAAAGAATCTGGACCTTGTTGAGCGGCGGGAGTTCGGCTTGATTTCGTGCCCCGCGTTCCTCCAGGAGAAGCTGAGCCAATGAGGAACCGCCAGGAAGACCTCGAAGGGCATGTCGAAGCGCGCTGTCAAGACCTCTCCACGTTTCATCCGCGACGCCATGAAGTAGGCCAGAACTGACTCTCGGCCATTTGCCGGTGCGTACGTAATGTGCATCGGCCCAGGCGAGAATCCGGTCCTTGGTTAGCGGTGGAGGGGCTTTACTATTCCGCACTCCCCGATGTTTCTCAAGTAGCTTGGCCACGGAGGAACCACCGGGGAGCCCGCGACCCCCTGACTGCAAAAGTTGATTCACACTGGCCCAATTCTCTTCCGGTACATCCATCACCGCACCCGATTGCACTTTGGGCCACTCTCCGGTCCTATCGTGGTGCGCATCCGCCCATGCAAGAATCTGTTCTTCGGTGAGACGAGGGAGGTTGTAGTGGTTTCGCGTCCCTCGCTTTTCTTGCAGGAATCTCGCGAGCGATGAACCACCCGGAAAGCCGCGACCGCCGCTCTGAAGGGCGGTGTTGATGCCCGACCAAGTCTCACCAGGAGCATCATTCACAGGCCCCGATGTCTGCTTCGGCCATTTTCCAGTTCGCACCTTGTGCGAGTCTGCCCAATTGAGAATCTGCTCTTCTGTAAGAGGAGGAAGGTCTGCTATATTTCTTACTCCTCGATGCTGAGCCAGCAATTTTGCTAAGGACGACCCACCTTGTAGGCCACGAAGACCCTTTCTCAAGCATGCTTCCGCGTTCCACCAGTTTTCATCTGGTGCAGCGATAATCGGACCAGAGAGCATTTGTGGCCACACTCCTGTACGTTGATGGTGTTCATCAGCCCACCCCAGGATCTGCTCCTCCGTCAACGGTCGCGGTGTTGCCTCGCGCAACCGCTGCGCAAACTCCCGCATCTGCCCGCCGGTCACGCCATGCACCTGCCGGCCGATGCTCTCCAGTACGGCCGATCCTTCCAGGGTCGCCGCCCGGAACTCGTCCACCACGACCGCGAACGCCTCTTCCATCGCCTTCTTCACCAGCGGCTCAATCCGCAACCGCCGGGCCACTTCGCGGTGAATGGCCTCGCGGGCAGCGTCGCCGGTGGAGCCCGTCTGCGACGCGAGGACTTCAGCGGCTACGCGTTGGAAGGCGACCTCCGGCAGGTCGGGCCGTGCCTGCACCGCCAACCGCACCACTTCGCCGAGCGTGGGTTCGCCGCCGTCGCTGATGATCTGCTCGCGCACGCTGGCCATCGCCAGTTCGACCTCGGCGCGCATCTCCGGGTCCAGCGCTTCGTCGGCCTCGTTCTCGGCATCGGCCGCGGCGGGGTTCTCGTCGCGGCGGCCGAGGGCTTCCTCAATGCCGCGGCGCACCTCGCGCAGCACGATCCATTCCTGGCCCACTGCGTGGTCGGCGAGGAAGCAGCACGTCAGCAGGGCGTGGCGGCTGTGATCCAGCGACAGGTCGGCCAGGGCCGCGCCGCCGCCGCAGGGGACGAAGAACACCAGCCGGGCGCGGTCGCGCTGTTCCGCGGGGTAGTCCTCTCCCTTGAGCCGCATCGCCCGCCCCAGGAGTTGAACCACCGTGTTCAGCGAGCCGGGCATGCCGACGCAATACACCGCGCTGCAAACCGGCCAGTCCGTTCCCTCCATCACCCGCTGAATGCCCACCATCACGTCGAAACGGGATGCGGCGTGGGTCCGGTCCTTCTCGGACGCCAGCGCGCGAAGGAAGCGCTGCTTGTCCTCCGCCGCGGTTCCCGTGGCATCGAGGGTGCGGGCGCCTGCCGCGGTGAGTGCGTGGAGCAGGTGGTTGACCAGGCCCTCGCTACCGCCCCGCATCGGCGGTACGCGCACGATCGCCTTGGGTTTGCCGTCGTCCACCCACTTGCGGCAGATCGCCGTCACCAGGCCGTCGAAGTAGGAGGGCGGCGGGGCGTCCTCGCCGGTGAACTGGCCTGCGGTGATGGCGTCGCCGGGCCGGCCGAGGGCCACGATCTCGCTGTCGAGGTGGCGCGGCGCGAAGCCTTCCGCCATGTGCTCGGCCAGCGACCGCCGCAACAGCCGCATCCCCTCCAGCGCCACGGGCCGGCCGTCGCCCCGGTACGGCGTGGCCGTGAAGAAGAACAACTGGCCACCGCGCTCACGCCAGGTCGAGACAATCTGCGACAGACCGTCGGCGGAAGCATGATGGGCCTCGTCGATGAAGAGCGCTTTGCCGGACAGGTCGGGGGGTAGTGCGTCGTGGGCCAGACAGTTCAGGGCCGCGTGGGTGCAGGCCAGGGCGTGGTCCGGGGCCGACTGGCGCAGGTAGGCCAGGAGCCGCTTCACCGAGCCGAGTTCGCTCTGCCGGGCGCCCCAGATGAGTTCCTCCGGCACCGCGACCGCGGGTACGGCCACGCCGGGGCAGTCGGGGAAGGCGACCGTCTGATAGTCGCGGTGGACGAAGCCGTGTTCGATCTGCTCCTGCGGGGCCGCGATGACGGCCTGCGTGAAGCGCCGGCCCAGATGCATGGCCACCAGGGTGACGATGGCCAACGTCTTGCCCGAGCCGGTCGGCTGCTCAACGAGGACGTCGCCGCTGGCCCGGCAGACGTCCGTCACGAGTCGCACTTGATACGGCCGCAGTTCTTTCCGTGAGGGCTGCATAAGAGGACCCGCCAGCCAAACAGGAAACACCGATGACTATTCAAACGGTCAGTGTACCAGGGAAGGGCGCCCCGTGGGAAGGGCGGTGAGGCGGATTCGTTGCATTCGTTGCGCGGCGCGGGATTCGTTGCGCGATGAGGGGGAGAATGATGCAACGAAGTAAGTGCTTGCAGCAGGATGGGTTGCGCGATCGGGCGCCGATTCGTTGCATTCGTTGCGCGGCGCGGGATTCGTTGCGCCATGCCAGAGGCGTACAACGAATGCAACGAATGCGGTGGCAGACGAGTGCGCAGCCGCGAGCGGCTCGCCATCGACGGTCTTTCTCCTTCCCCGCCGCCGTCGCGCATTCTCGACCACGAGGTCTCGCCCGTGAAACGCACCCTATTTGGTTCTCCCATGACCATCACTCGCCGCGCCTTCCTCGCTTCCGCAGTCGCTGGTGCCGCCGGCCTGGCCCGCGCCGCCAACCCGCCCAAGCCGAAGTACAAGTACATCGACATCCACGTTCACCTCGGCACCTTCTACTGGGGCAAGGAGCTGACCGTCGAGGGCCTCCTGAAGCTGATGGACAAGCACGCCATCGAGAAGGCCGTGGTCCTGCCGCTGGTGTCGCCGGAGTCGGCCCCCTACCTGCAGACCACCGAGTCGGCCCTCGCCGCTTACAAGGCCCACCCGGAGCGCATCATCCCCTTCTGCGGCCTCGATCCGCGCTGCACCACCGGCCGGCCAGAGCGCTTCGGCCACGTCGAAGGCTTGAAGGGCCTCAAGGAGATCCTCAAACGCTACCAGGACGCCGGCTGCAAGGGTCTTGGCGAGCACAAGGTCGGCCTGCCGTTCGACCATAAACTGATGATGGCACTCTACGAAGCCTGCGCCGATCTGGAATTGCCGATCCTCTTTCATCTCGATGACATCCGCAGCTTCGACACGGCCGGGCTGCCGCGGCTGGAGAACGCGTTGAAGGCGTTCCCAAAGCTACCGTTCATCGGCCACGCGGCGGGCTTCTGGGCGTCGATCTCCGGCGACGCCAAGGACGCCGACTTCGGCCGCTACCCGAAGGTGCCGACACCCGTAGCGGCGGGCGGGGCGCTGGACCGGCTGATGGACAAGTACGCCAACCTGTACGGCGACCTGTCGGAGCCGGGCGGCTACACGGCCATCGCCCGCGACCCGAAGTTCGGCCGCGAGTTCCTCGTCCGCCGGGCCGAGCGGCTGCTCTTCGGCACCGACTTCCTCATGGCCGAGCAGCAGGTGCCGCAGTTCGAGCTGCTCGATTCGATGAAGCTGCCCGAGGAGGTGCAGGAGAAGATCTACCGCGGCAACGCCGTCCGACTCCTGAAGCTGGCGAAGAAGTGAGCGGCTGTTCCGAAAGCCGCCTGCGGCCTGGCAATCGTTCCTGCGAAGCCGCAAGCGGCAAGAGGGGTGTTGATACAGTTCTGAAGAATGTAAGAAGTCAGCGCTAGCCTGCCCGGCAGCGAGGAATCTTCAAGAAATCCACGCGCAATCAGACCCCACCTCATCATACGTCTATCGCACTATCCCACGATTGCTGCGGCGGAGGACGTCGGGCCAGCGTGTTGAACGACGCCCGTCGGGCCGTCTCGGTCGCCGCTCCCTCTGACATCACCAGGAACGGTATGAATTCCACCCCGTGTCCCGCCCCTCAACAATCGCCATCCCCCTCGGCATCGCCCCGGTCAAGCCCGGACTGGTGGCTCTTCCTGACCAAGTTTATTAAGCACGGCCGTGCGATCGCCGCCTTCGCGCCCAGCTCGCCGTGGATGTCTCGCGACCTGGTCCGGGGGATCGACTTCGCTCGGGCGCGCGTGGTCGTCGAGCTGGGTGCGGGGACGGGGCCGGTCACGACCGAGCTGCTGCGCAGCGCTCCCGTGGCGTGCCGCCTGGTCATCGTCGAGCGCGACCCGGACTTCTGCCGCCGGCTGCGCCAGCGCTTCCCGTCGGCCGACGTGGCCGAGGCCGACGCGATCCACCTCGATCGGGTGCTGGCGGAGCGCGGCATCGACCGGGTGGACCATTTCGTGTGCGGCCTGCCGCTGCCTTCGTTCCCGGCCGAGGCCCGTGACCGGGTGCTTGGCGTGGTCGCCCGCCGGCTCGCCCCGGACGGCACCTTCCGCCAGTTGACCCACCTGCCGGGTCTCTACTACCCGCTATACGCGCGCTACTTCTCCGGCGTGCGCTTCCAGTTCGTCCTGCGGAACCTGCCGCCGGGCGGTTTCTACGTCTGCCGGCAGCCCAAAGTCGCCGCCGCGGCCGCCCAATGACCGTCGAGCCGTAAAAGGCCGGTGAAGGGGGCGTGAAGTTTCGCAGACGGCCGCCAGGTCGGCCTTGCCCGCACTCTCCCGCCAGAGGCACAATTAGAATAGGGATCGGCCGCCGCCTGAGCCGGGATGTCTCACCGGCCTCGATCCCCTTCCGGGAGACAATACGTGTCGAACGCCTCCCTTCGGCTGGCCTTCCTCTGGGCGTCGCAATCGGCACGGGTCCTGGCCGACTGGTGCCTGCGCCTCTTTGTCGTCCTCGAATTGGCCCGGGCCGGCGAGAAGCAACTCAACTCTTCCTGGTACCTGGCAACCGCCGTTTACACCGCCCCCTTCATCCTGTTCGCCCCGGTCAACGGCGCCCTCTGTAACGCCCTGTGCCGGCGCCGAGTGCTCGCCGGCTCGGCCGCCTTCTGCCTTGCGGCCCTTGCCCTCACCACCGCCTTCGGCGGTTGGTGGTTGTTGGGCTTGCTGTTGGTCGGGGTGGGGATGGCGGTCTACAGCCCGACGCGCTACGCCCTGCTGCCCGCCGCGGCGGACGACACGGGGCTGCCGCTGACCCGCGTCACCGGATGGGTCGAGATGGGGGCCGCGGCTGGGATCGTCGCCGGCGCCCTCCTCGGCTGGTCCCTGCACGACCTCTCCTGGGCCGACGTCTTCGCCGGCCTGGGCACGGGCGGCGTCGAGTGGTCCGTCCCCCCCGCGGTCGCCCTGGCCCTGTTCGCCAGCGCCTTCGCCCTCCTCACTGCCCTGCCGGTGCGTTTCGCGGCCGACCCGACGCGCCGCGAGGCGCCCCTGCGGGCCGTCGCGGGCTTCTTCCGCGACGCCCGCTGCATCTGGGCCAGCCGCCGCGCCAGGGGCAGCCTGGTGGGCCTGTCGTTGTTCCTGGCGCTGGTCGCGAGCGGCTCGGGGGCGCTGGTCAACTACACGCTCGACCCCCGCTTCGCTGCCGGCCAGGGGGCGCTGCCGCGGGCGATGGTCCTGGTCGCCGCCGGCGCCGCGGCCGGCTCGTGGCTCGCCGGACGGCAGAGCGCCCTGCACCGCGGCCTCGGCCTGGTGCCGATCAGTGCCACGATGCTGTTGGCGGCCCTGGCCTGGGCCGTCCTTGGCGGGGACGTCACGTGGGCGTGTTTCTTCATCGGCTTGACGACGGGCACGGCCAACGTGCCGCTGCGGGCTTACTACCAGGATGCGGTCCCCGCCGACGCCCGAGGCAACGGCATGGCCGGCCTGAACACCGCCATCTTCGTGGCCACCACGCTCTTGGCGCTGGCGATGTTCCTGCTCACCGCCACGGGCCTCGTCGGCGGCGCCCCGGCGCAGATGGCCCTCCTCGCCGTCCTGGCCGCCGCCTTCGCCCTGGCCTCCTGGCGGCTGCTGCTGCGCGAGAGCGTCGAGCAGGTCGCCGAGCTGATCCTTTGGCCAATGTACCGCGTCCGCACGCGCGGCCCCGGCGCCGGCCGCTTCCCGAAGGCCGGTCCGGTCGTGGTGATCGCCAACCACGCGGCGTGGCTCGACCCGTGCTGGCTGATGAAGGCACTGCCGCGGCCGCTGACGCCCATGATGCTGAGCACCTTCTACGACCTGCCCGGATGGCGCTGGTTGCTGTCGCGCGTCTTCGGCGTCATCCGCGTCGCCTCGAGCAACTACCGATACGAGGCGCCCGAATTGAACGACGCGGTCAAGGCCCTGGACCGGGGTGAGTGTCTGCTGATGTTCCCCGAGGCGTGGCTGGCGCGACGGCCCGACCGGCTGCACCGCTTCGGGCAGGGGGTCTGGCGCATCCTGCGCGCCCGGCCGCAGACTCCGGTGGTCTGCTGCTGGATCGAGGGCGGCTGGGGCACCTTCACGTCCCACGCCGGCGGGCCGCCGCTGCACAACAAGTGGCCCGACTTCTGGCGGCGGATCGACGTGGGCGTCAGCGCCCCCGTGCTGCTCGACCCCGCGCTGCTGGAGGACGGCCTTGCCACCCGGCGCCATCTCATGGAGTTGTGCGCCGACGCCCGCCGCCACGTCGGACGGGAGCCGCTGCCGCTGGCCGAGCCGCTCGCCCCACAGGCTTCCGATTGTGCCGGGGAAAATGCGAGCGCGGCCGCGACTCACCCGATCCATTGAGGATGATAACGGTCCCATCACATTCTTGGCGTAAGATCAGGCTGGCCGGCGTCACCCTCGTGGGACGGACTGATGCGCTTGACCCTTGTGACCGAGACGTTCCCCCCGGAGGTCAACGGGGTGGCGCGGACGCTGGGGCGCTGGGCCGACACCTTTGGCCGATACGGGCACGACGTCCAGGTGATCCGCCCGCGCCAGCCGGGTGAGCGCGGGGCGCCGGGTCTCGTCTTCGCCCTGCCCCTGCCCTTCTACCCCGAGGTGCGCCTCGGCCTGGTCACACCCGGCCGGCTGCGGCGGCTCCTGCGTGAGTTCGCCCCGGACCTGGTCCACGTCGCCACCGAGGGGCCGCTCGGCCTCGCCGCCCTGTTTGCCGGCGCCGAACTCGGCGTCCCCATCGTCAGCAGCTTCCATACCCACTACGACGAGTACCTCGGCCATTACGGCTTTCCCTGGCTGGGGCCGGCCGGCCGGGCTTACCTGCGCTGGTTCCACAACCGCACGGCGCCGACCCTGGTCCCGGGGGAGGCGACGCGCCGGCGGCTGATGTCGCACGGCTACCGCAACGTCGAGATCTGGCCGCGCGGCGTTGACGGCCAGCACTTCCACCCCCGCTATCGCGACGAGCGGTTGCGGGCCTCTCTCGGCCTGCGCCCCGACGACCCGCTCATCTTGTACGTCGGCCGGCTCGCCCCGGAGAAAAACCTGCCGGCGCTGCTCGACGCCTTCGCCCGCCTCTCGCTCGGGGTCGGCGTGGCCGGTGCCGCCCGCCTTGCCCTGGTCGGCGGGGGGCCCCTGGCCGACTGGCTGCGGGCCTCGCGGCGGCCGGGCGTCGTCATGCCGGGCTACCAACACGGCGACGAGTTGTCGCGCTGGTACGCCAGCGCCGACGTCTTCGCCTTCCCTTCGCTCACCGAGACGTTCGGCAACGTCATTCTGGAAGCCCAGGCGAGCGGCCTGCCCGTGGTCGGCTTCGACTGCCCGGCGTTGCGCGAGCGAGTGACGCCGGGACACGACGGGTTGCTGGTGGCGGTGGGCGACGACTTCGCAGCTGCTGTGGGCCGGCTGTGCCGGGACGGGGAGGAACGCCGCCGGATGGGAGTGGCGGCGCGGCGGACTGCGGAGGGCCACGGTTGGGGGCCGATCTTTGACAGGCTGGAGGCCCGCTACCGCCAGGCGGTCGTGGAGAACTCGGCGCGTGAACCTCGGACTGGTCCGGCAACTCTCCAATGGCGGAGCGCGCGTTGGGAGAATTGGCGGGAGTCGGACGACGCCTGCCGAACCCTCATCTGCTTAGAAACCGGAACAAGAATGACTTGGCGGCTTGCGGCTTCGCAATCGGTCCTGCGAAGCCGCAAGCGGCATCGTAGGTCACAGCGCTCGTATTCCGCCACGACCGCCCCCAACGGGGCTGGAACCGTCAGCAAAGGACCAACCTGTGCCGCGTGCCGGTACGGCGGTTCTGCGAGTGACCCGGTGCCGGGCCGTAATCGAGGTTCCTCGGCGGCCGCCGGGCGGTATACTGCAAATGGTGTTCGCTCATCTTCCCTGGGAGTCGAAGCCATGTCCCTGACCATCGAAGTCGTCCACGAAAACGGCGCCCTCAAGCCGGTGCGACGACTCCCGCACATCCCGGAAGGGACACGCGTTTGGGTCACGCTTCACGTCGCGGCTGAAGAAGACCGGGCCCGAAAAGCGTACGGTCTCATCGGCTGGGCTGGCGACGCGGAAACGGTGCGGCGCGTGGCCCTCGATCCGGAATTTGACGTCCTGGAGGGCCCATGACCTTCAGCAACATTCCGACGAACGTCTCCCTGTTTTTCGACGCCAACATTCTCGTCTATTACTTCACGCCGGACCCGCAGTTCGGCCCGGCCTGCCGGACGTTGCTGGAACGGCTCAGCAAGTAGCAGGACTTCAGCGCTTACACCTCCACGCATGTCCTGAGCGAGGTGGCCCACCAGCTGATGATCCTGGAGGCCGTCCACGTCCTCGGCTGGCCGCTCGCCGGCATCACCAAGCGCCTTCAACGGCAGCAGGCTGAGATCCAGAAACTGACTCGCTTCCGGCAAGCGATTGACGAGGTTCCCAGGCTGGGGATCGAGGTCTTGCCAGTTGATCGACATTTGCCGCCCCTCGCGGCTGCCATCAGCCAGCTCCACGGCTTGCTCACCAATGACGCTTTCGTCGTGGCCTGCATGCAGGACCAGGCAATTACGCACCTGGCCAGCGGCGACGCCGACTTCGACCGCGTCCCGGGACTCACCCGGTATGCGCCGGCTTGATGCTGGGGGCGGGGATTCTTCAAGGGAGCGGCGGCTGACAAGCCGTTACGCAGTCCTCGCGCCGAGGCAACAGACGACCCGGAACCCGAGGGCGCGGTTGGTGGAGTCGAACTCGAACTTGTCGCGGGTGGCCGCGCGGCAAGACCTGGCGCCGAAGAACCAGGATCCGCCGCGCGCGACACGGCAGTTGTCGGGGCTCGCGTCGGGCCCTTGAGGATCTTGCCGAGGACTCTGGCTGTAGTAGTCCTCGTCGAACCAGTCGGCGCACCACTCCAAGACGTTGCCGTGCATGTCATACAGGCCGAAGGTGTTCGGCATGTAGCTGCCAACCGGCGTGGGGCGATTGAGCCGCTGGCCTCTGGAAGCGCCGCCGTAAGGGTCCCGGCCATTAAAGTTGGCATGCACAGAGGAGAGCGAGGTGGCAGCTTTCTTTAAGTAGAAGGGTTTGGAATCAGACGCCCCTCCCCGGCAGGAATACTCCCACTCGGCCTCGGTCGGCAAGCGGTACAGGCGCCCGGCACTCTTCTCCTCGGGCCACTCGGACAGCTTGCGGCAGAACTCCACGGCGTCGTCCCAGTAGACGTACTCGACCGGGAAGCGGCGCGTGTCCTGCCCCTTGATGCTCTTGAAGTGGCTGGGGTTGTCGCCCATGACCCGCTCGTATTCGTCCTGCGTCACCGGGAAAGCGCCCAGGTAGAACGGCCGCGTGATCTCGACCTCGTGGAGCGGGCGCTCGTCGTCCTCGCTCTCGTCCTCGGTTTCCGGGGCGCCCATGAGGAACTGGCCCGGCGGAATGAGCATCAGCTTCATGCCGAGGGAGTTCGTGACGCGGCGGTTGCGGTACAGGATCGCGAGAGGGTCGCCACGCTCTTCCAACCAGTCGGCGTAGATCAACCACGGCGCGTCATCCACCGGATCCGCCAGGATCGCCCGCAGGAACGACTCATCGGTCAACATTCTCGTTTCTCGGGCAGCTCGCGCAAGGGCGACGTCATCGAGAGTAATATTGCTGATGCACCAGTGTCAAATTTTTCCCGGAATTTTTCTTGCAAAGGAACGTGGAGTCGGTTACCTTCCACAATCGGAATGCGACCGCTCGGGCTTCCCGTGCGTGATGTTGCGCCGGGTTTACGGTGGCGGTCGCGTCAAATCGACGTAACCTCGAATGAGACTCGCGTCGCCAAGGCGTTCGATGCGGCTCGTCGGGTGGGTTCTGCCCACCCTGGCGCTGCTGTGCTGCGCGCCGTCCGTGGCCCGCGCGACCTGCGGCGATTACGTCGTCACCAAGGGGCTTCACCCGGGCGAAGTCGCGCCGGCGGGACATCAGTCGGCCGAGATGCCGTCGCCGGTTCCCGCCGAACCGCACAGGCCGTGTCACGGCCCGAACTGTTCGCGCGGCCCCGCCGTGCCGCCCCTATCGGTCCCGGTGGTCGTCGCGCCGGCCCCCACGGAGTGGGGCTGCCTGGCCGGATTCTCTCCCGTCGTGCCCCCCGGCCGGGGGGCCTTCCTGTCCGATTTCTCTTCACCCCATCCCATCCTTCTCGCCACGAGCGTCTTCCACCCCCCGCGCTGCGCGGCCTGACCGAGGTGGCATGACGTCCCTGCGCGCTCTCTGCGCTTAGCTTCCGTTCCGCGTCAGGGGTCGTCGTTCCATCCCGCCGTCAACCGCGTTGTAATTGGCGCCGCCGCGGCGCCAGGTCGGTTTCCTCGTCCGTTCTTCGCGGGAAGGTGTTCCGATGACGCGCACACGCTCCGGAAAGACGCTCACTGAACTGCTGGTCATGGTCGTCGTGCTTGTGGGGCTGACCGGGATGTTGGCCCATGCGGTGCAGAAGGTCTGTGCTGCCGCTGGCAACCCCTCGGGCCCGGCCGACGCCACCCTGTCCGCGAGCCTGAACAGCTCGCTGGGCGGTCCGCTGCCCTGATTCCTCGCCACCGAATTCGCTCCCCGTCCGGCACGGGGCCGGACGGCCCTTCCCCGGCTCGACCCGGCGCGGCCGCGCGCGCGGCCCGTGTCGGCCGGGGTGCCCCTGTGGTCGCCCGACATTCACCCTTGACGGAGGTCCGCACCGATGGCTCTTGACCCAGTGATCGCGAACCAGAATGAGATCCTCAGCAACCAGACCCGCATCCTGGAAAACCAGGAGAAGCTGAGCAAGGCGCTGGCCAACCAGGCGGCCATCGTCGCCAACCAGGAGAGCATCCTGGCCAACCAGTCGAAGCTCGACAAGGTGGTCGCCAACCAGGCGACGATCCTCGCCAACCAGGACACGATCCAGGATAATCAGGCCGAGATCTTGCGGAACCAGCGGACCATCCTGGCGAACCAGGAGAAGATCCTCGGCAAGTGAAGCCGTGCGGTGGGGCGGGCGGGTCGTCCGCCCCACCGACCGAACCAACCGATCCTCGGAGATTGTCAGATGCGGGCACCCACCCCACGCCGTACGCCCTTGGTCCTGGTCGCGTCGCTCCTCGCGGCGGGCTGTTTCGCGTCGCTGTCGCCGGGCTGCGGCAGCGGGTCAAACCAGTTGAAGGTCGCCTACCTCGGCCTGACCTGCGAGGCCCCCATCTTCGTCGCCCAGGAGAAGGGGTTCTTCAAGGAGGAGGGGCTGGACGTGCAGCTGGTCGCTACAGACTGGGACCGCCTGCGCGAGGGGCTGGGCACCGGCCGCTTCGACGCCAACCACACGCTCATCATGTACCTGCTCAAGCCGATCGAGAACGGCACCGACCTGAAGATCACCGGCGGCATCCACACCGGCTGCCTGCGGCTACAGAAGGCCGTCGGTTCGGACATCAAGACGGTGAAAGACCTCAAGGGCAAGAAAATCGGCATCCCGACGCACCTCGGCAGCCCGCCCTACCTGTTCGCCAGCCGTGTCCTGGCGGCCAACGGCATCGACCCGCGCCCCGATAAGGAGCCGAAAGAGGTCGAGTGGATCGCCTTTCCCCCGTCGGAACTGGAGCTGGCGCTGAAGGACAAGAGGGTCGATGCGGTGGCGACGTCCGACCCGATCGGCACCATTCTCATCGGCAAGAACTTGGTGGAGGTTCTCGCCGACCAGGCGGTAGACGCGCCGTACAGCGAGGAGTACTGCTGCGCCGCGGTCGTCAGCGGCAAACTGGCCCGAGACAACCCGAAGGCGGCGGCCCGGGTGACGCGGGCGCTGCTCAAGGGGGCGAAGTGGGTTAACGAAAACCCGACCGCCGCCGCCAACCTGTCGGTCGAGAAGAAATACATCGCCTCGACCGCCGAGATCAATGCGCAGGCGCTCTCGAAACTGAGGTACATCCCCGGCGTGTCGCGCTGCCGCGAGAGCGTGGAGCAGGCGGCCAAGGACATGAAGAAGGCCCACCTGCTCAAGGACGACACGGACCCGGAGGAGCTGGCCAAGCGGGCGTGGTTGGACCTCGACGGCGTGACCGACGAGTGGGTGGAGGGCCTGAAGGTCGAGAAGGTGGCCGGCGGCGGCCCGCCGAAGTTGCTCGACCCGGCCGGGTTCGCGGCGCTGTTCGAGGGCCGCCGGTCGTGCTGCGCCTGCTGCTGCCTCAGCGAGTGAGCGGCGAGTCGCAGACCCGCGCGGCTCTGCGAGCCGCCGCTAAACAGAGGAGATCGGTCCCTTGTCGTCGGATGTTGTCGATCCCCCGGAATTCGCCGCCGTGCCCGAGGAACTCCGGCCGGCTTCAGCACCGGCGCGCCCCGGGGGTTTCCACCCGGCCGTCGCGGTCCTGGCGCCGGCCGTGGTCGCCGGCGTGGCGCTCCTGGTTCACTTCTACCTTCCCAACCGGCAGGCTCTCCCCCGTTCCTGGATGGACCGGCTGGCGGCCTGGCAGCATCCGTACCCAGTGCTGCTGGTCGCAGTGCTGGCCGCCTCGCTGCTGGCGGCGGCGGGCCAGTGGGCGTGGTCGCCGCTGCGGCCGTGGGTGCGGCACACCGCGCCCTTGCTGGCCGCCGCCCTCGCCTCCGTCTGCGCCGGAGAAATCGTGACGGCCAAAACGGCATGGATGCCGCAGCCCTACTTTCCCGGACCGGACGAAGTGCTGGGGGCGCTGGTCGAGGATCGCTCCATGCTGTTCGAGAGCACGTGGCATTCGCTGCGGCTGCTGCTGGTCGGCTACGCAACGGGGGTGGCGGCCGGCCTCGTCACCGGCGTCCTGATCGGTTGGTCCCGGCGCGCCCGCTACTGGGGCCTGCCGCTCTTGAAGGTGCTCGGCCCGCTGCCGGCGACGGCCCTGGTCCCGCTGGTGATGCTCCTGCCGTTGCCGGAGTTCTTCTGCGGGACGGCGCTGATCGCCCTGGCGGTCTGGTTCCCCGTGACGATGCTCACCTCGTCGGGCATCATGAATGTCCGCGTCTCGCACCTGGACGTCGCCCGCACGCTGGGGGCCGATCGGCTCTACCTGATCCTCCGCGTGGCCGTTCCCTCGGCCCTGCCGAGCATCTTCGTCGGCCTGTTCATGGGGCTGGTCGTCTCGTTCCTGACGCTGATCGTCGCCGAGAGCGTCGGCGTCAAGGCTGGCCTGGGCTGGTACATCCCCTGGCGCAAGGGCTACGCCGATTACGCCTACGTGTGGGCGGCGCTGGTCATCGTGGCGGCGTTCTGCTCCAGCCTCATGACGCTGCTCTTCAAGGTGCGCGACCGAGTGCTGAAGTGGCAGAAGGGGGTGATCAAGTGGTGAGTGCCACGACGCCGCCGGCCGCCGCCGAGGGCTCGTCGCTGCTGGTCCGCGACGTGGGCAAGACGTTCCGCGCCGCCGACGGCTCGCCCCTGCCGGCCCTGGCCGGGGTGTCGCTGACGGTCCGGGCGGGCGAGATGGTGTCGCTGATCGGGCCGAGCGGCTGCGGCAAATCGACGCTCCTGCGCCTGATCGCGGGGCTGGACGAGCCCACGTCGGGGGAACTGCGGGTCGGCGCCGAGCCGATCACCGGCCCCAGCGCCGAGCGCGGCCTGATGTTCCAGGATCCCAACCTGTTCCCGTGGCTGAGCGTGCGCGGCAACATCCAGGCCGGGCTGGTGGCCCGCGGGGTGCTCCGCCAGCGCCGCCACGAGGTCGAGGAGTACCTTCGGCTGGTGGGGCTGGAGGCGTTCGCCGACGTCTACCCGCACCAGCTGTCCGGCGGCATGGCGCAGCGGGCGGCGCTGGCGCGGGCGCTGATCAACCACCCGAAGGTCCTGCTGCTGGACGAGCCGCTCGGGGCGCTGGACCAGTTCACGCGCATGCGCATGCAGGACGAAGTGCTGCGGGTGTGGCAAGCGCGGCGGACGACGATGGTGCTGGTCACGCACGACATCGACGAGGCCATCTACATGAGCGACCGCATCGCCATCGTGACGCCGCGGCCGGGGCGCATCGAGCGCCTGATCGAGGTACACCTGGGTCGGCCGCGGGAGCGCGTCAGCCCGCGCTTCCTGCAGCTGCGGACGTCGATCCTGGAATTACTCCACTTCACGGGCCGGGAGGAAGACCGACCCGGGGCCGTGTCCCGCAACGGGCTGGCGGGGGAACGGCCGGGGTGAGCCCGGCGGTGAGAGGGAGGGTAGGGCGTTGGGGGGATTGGGGAGCGGCCGGCAGCCCGACGAGGCCCGCAGGCGGGAGGTGATCCGCCTGCGCGCCGAGGGCCTGACCCTGGTGGAGATCGGCCGCCGCCTCGGCATCAGCCGCCAGCGCGTCGATCAGATCCTCCGGGCCATCGACAAGGAGCGCACGCGCCGCCTGGCCTGCCTTGCGTGCGGGGGCGCCGTCGCGCCGCCCGGGGGGGCCCCGCCCGATGTAGCGGATATTCTCTGTCTGTCTTGCCTCGCGGAGTCCCCGGAGACGCCCTTCGCCCAGCGCCTGCGATCCTGCCGCGCCGCCGCGGGTCTGAGGTTGAGGGACCTGGCCCGGAGGGTGGGGCTGAGCACGGAGACGCTGCGCTGCTACGAGTCGGGAGTGCGCGAGCCGCGCTGGCAGCAGCTGGCGCCGCTGCTGCGAGTGCTGGGGCCGGCGCTGGTGGCGCAGGTGCCGTACGAGGAGAGGGACGAGCCCCCCGGCTATCCGCCGCAGGCAACCGCCGAGCGCCGCGGGGCGTGACTGTCCGTTTAGCCGCCGCCCTCGGGGCGGGGCTCTCTCCGCGCCGCCCCGAGGGCGGCTAAACGGACAGTCACCCCCCAGCAAGCGCTCACCCGGGCGCGCCGCGGAACCGCGCCTCCCAGCGGCTGCCGTCCTGGAATCGGACGTCCAGGTGCTTGCCGTTCAGGCGGAACAGGGCCATCAGCGCCAGCACTTCTCCGGCGAGGCCCGCCCCTTCAGCCTTCGCCCAGCGCTCGCCGACGCGGTGACGGAAACGGAGCCGGCTGCCGTCTCCCATCACGACGACCGCTTCGGAGAAGGTGTCGTTCACCTCGACGGACACCAGGGCCCGGCGCAGAAACGCCTCGTTGGTCATTCCCACTCCCTTCCCATTTCGCCATTTTGCGGAGGAGCCACCACGGATTCTTGCGGCGCCTGCCGCGATGCCTTACGCTGGTAGTCGGTTCTCTCCCACGAGGATTCGTACCATGCGCTCGCGCTGCTCCGGATCGATCCCGGTATTGCTCACACTCCTCACCGTTTTTCTCGTCGCGCCCGGCACCCCCGCGGCGGGGCCGGCGGCAGATGACGAACAGGTGCTGCAGTCGGCCGGGCTGCCGACCGACAACCGGGCGCTGCTGGAGTTCTTCCGCCTCCGCGCCCACACCGAGACCGATCACGAACGCCTGACGTCGTTGGTGCGTCAGCTTGGCTCCCCGACGACCGAGGCGAAGGCGGCGGGCGAGCTGATCGCCTGGGGCCCGGCCGCGGTGGCACCGCTGCGCCATGCCGTCAACGACCTCGACAACCCGGCCACGGCTCGCCGCGCCCGCAAGTGCCTTCAGGCCATCGAGGGGCCTCACGGCGCCGCCCTCGTCGCGGCGTCGGCGCGCCTGCTGGCGGAACGGGCGCCGGACGGCACCGCCGAAGTGCTCCTCACCTACCTCCCCTACGCCGACGACGCGGTCGTCACCGAGGCGGTGTCGTCGTCCCTGGCGGCCGTCGCCTTCCCCGGCGGCAAGCCCCACCCCGCCCTGCTCCGCGCTCTCGAGGACGCCGTGCCCGCGCGCCGGGCCGTCGCCCTCGAAGTGCTCTGCCGGGCCGACCGGCCGGAACTGTTCCCGGCCGTGCGCAAGCTGCTGGCCGACCCGAAGCCGGCGGTGCGCTCGCGGGCGGCCCTCGCCCTGGCCAGGCAGCAGGACGCCGACTCGTTCCCGGTCCTGATCGACCTGATCGGCGTGCTGCCGGCCGAGCAGCGGCGGCCGATCGAGGAGACCTTGCAGGACCTGGCCGGCGAGTGGGCGCCGGGCCTGCCGCGCGGCGGCGACGACGCCCTGACCGGTCGCATCCGCCGCGAGGTCTGGGCGGCGTGGTGGCGCAGCACCGACGGGCCCACCCTCCTGGAGGAGTTCCGCAAGCGCACGCTGACGCCGGAAACGGCGACACGGGCGCACGACCTGGTCCGTCGCCTCGGCGACAGTTCCTTCACCGAGCGCGAGCGCGCCTCCGACGACCTCGCCGCGTTGGGCCGGCTGGTCCTGCCGGTGCTGCGCGAGGCGGCGAAGGATCGCGACGCCGAAGTCGCCCGCCGGGTCGAGGCGGTCCGCGACCGCGTCGAGAAGGGCCCCAACGACGCGCTGCCGGTGACGGCGGCGCGGCTGCTGGCGCTGCGAAAGCCGGCCGGCGCCGCCGAGGTGCTGCTGGCCTTCCTCCCCTCCGCCGAGGGGGAGGACGTCGCCGCCGAGGTGCTGACGGCCCTGGCCGCGGTCGCCGTCCGCGACGGCAGGCCCGAGCCCGCCCTGCTCAAGGCGCTGGCCGATGACTCGCCCCGGCTCCGCGCCGCCGCCGCCGAGGCGCTGTGCCGCGCCGGCGGCGCCGAGTCGCTGGCGGCCGTGCGCAAGCTGCTCCAGGACGGCGACCTGTCGGTGCGGCTGCGCGCCGCGGTGGGGCTCGCCGGGGCGGCGGACAAGGACGCGGTGCCGGTCCTCATCGACCTCGTCGCCGCCCTGCCGCGCGAGCAGAGTTGGCAGGCGCAGGAACTGCTCGCGCGCCTGGCCGGCGAGGGCGCCCCGGAGACGGTCGGCGGGGACGACGAGGCCGCCCGCAAGAAGGCCCGCGACGCCTGGGCCGTCTGGTGGAAGGCCAACGCGGCGAAGGCCGACCTGTCGCGCCTCGCTACCGCCCAGGTCACCCTTGGCTACACGACCGTCGTGCTCGTCAACGACGGCGGCCTCGGCCGCGTGGTCGAGCTGGGCCGCGACGGCAAGGTGCGCTGGCAGATCGACGGCTTGCAGTACCCCGTCGATGCCTGGGTCCTGCCCGGCAACCGCGTCCTGGTCGGCGAGTACAACGGCATGAAGGTGACGGAGCGCGACCTGACCGGCCGCGTCGTCTGGGAGAAGTCGAACCTCGGCGGCCGCGTGGTCAACGTGCAGCGCCTGCCCAGCGGCAACACCTTCATCGCCGTCCAGAACGCCCTGCTCGAGGTGGATCGCGCCGGCAAGGAGGTCTTCGCCCACCGCCGGCCGGCGAACGACGTTTGGGCGGCCTACCGCTCCGCCGACGGCGGCATCACCTTCTTCACTAACGGCCAGCAGTGCGTGCGCCTCGACCGCTCCGGCAAGGAGGTGAAGACGTTCCCCCTCGGCGCCGGCGGCAGCTGGACCAGCGGCATCGACGTCACGCCGCAGGGCCGCATCCTCGCTTCCAACCACAACGCCAACAAGGTCGAGGAGTACAACGCCGACGGCAAGAAGGTCTGGGAGGCCCCCGCCGCGGCCATCACGACCGCCACGCGGGCCGCCAACGGCAACACCATCGTGTCCAGCTACTTCAGCAATCGCGTCTTCGAGATCGACCGCAACGGCAAGGTCGTCTGGGAGCACAAGGACACGCTGCATCCGTTCCGGGCGCGGCGGCGCTAGCCGCTTGCGGCTTCGCATGCCCTGCGAAGCCGCAAGCGGCCCGCTCATTCCTTCTTTTTCGGAGTGACAATTGGCGTATCGGGGTCGTTGCCCCACTCGTTCCAGCTGCGGTAGTAGTTGCGGACGTCCTTGGCCCCCATGAGTTCCAGGGCGAACACCATCACGGACGCCCGGCCGCCCGACTGGCAGTAGGTGACGGCGGGCTCCTTCAGGTTGACGTCGTGCTCCTTGAAGAGCGCGCGCAGGTCGTCGGCGCTCTTGAAGCGGCCGTCCTTGTCGAGCAGGTCGCTCCACTCCAGGTTCTTCGCCCCGGGGATGGAGCCGCCGCGCTTGGCCAGCTTCTCCTCGCCGCAGTGCTCCTTCCCCGAGCGGGCGTCGATGATCTGCCGGTCCTTGTCCTTGACGAAATCCAGCACCTGCTCCTTCGTGGCCAGGCGCTCGGGGTGGGCGGTCAGCTTTGGCGTCGTGGCCGTGACCGGCGGCGCCTCCTTCGACGCGGCGCTGTTGGCCGACGCCCAGGCCAGCCAGCCGCCGTCGAGCAGGCGCACTTCCTTGAAGCCCCAGTAGCGCAGGATCCACCAGACCCGCGCCGGCTCGCGCGGGTCGTCGCCGTAGACCACCACCGGCGCGTCCGCCTTGAGGCCCAGGGCGCCAAGGCGATTGGTCCACGCTTCCTTGTCCGGCGTGCCCCCGAACGCCTTGCTCCAGGCGCCGCTATCGACCCACAGGGCCCCGGGAACGTGCGCGGCGTCGTACTTCGCCTTCGGCCGGGCGTCGAGTACCTGAACGCTCTTCGCTTGCACGCCCTTCGCCAGCCCGCCTGCGTCGATGAGCAGTTCCGCGTGTGGATATTTGCCCTCCTTCGCCTCCTCGGCGCCGGGCACGAACAGCAGCAGGGCCGTGCAAAGCAAGTGTGTCGTCATCGGTTCCTCCTGTAGGTCCCGCCTGCCGGGCGGGACTTCGTTTCGTCCCGCCCGGCAGGCGGGACCTCCTGTCCGTTATACGCGCCGCCGATTGCTTTCGCGCCCCGTGTCCGGTTAGAATCCCTGCCAACGCCCCTCGGCCCCCGCAAGCGAGGAGTCCCCGTGAGTACACCCGAAGCGAAGGTCTACATCGTCGGCGTCGGCAGCGACGGCCTGGCCGGCCTCACGGCCCGGGCCCGCGACATCCTGACCTCGGCGGACGTCGTCCTCGGCTCCGAGCAGACCCTTGGCCTGGTGCGCGAATTGCGGGCCGAGCGCGTCCCCGTCGGCGCCGACCTCAACGAGGAGGTGCGCCTCCTCGAGGCCAACCTGGGGCGCAAGCGCCTGGCCGTCGTCGCCGGCGGCGACCCGCTCTTCTACGGCATCGCCCGCTACCTGTGCGACCGCCTCGGCAAGGAGCGCTTCGAGGTGCTGCCGCACGTCAGCAGCATGCAGATGGCCTTCGCCCGCGTCAAGGAGAGCTGGGACGAGGCCTACCTCACCAACCTCGCCAGCCACCCGCTCGAAGAGGTCCTCGACCGTATTCGGATCGCCGAGGTCGTCGGTCTGTTCACCAGCGAGCAGGAGGACCCGCCGCGCGTGGCCCGCGCCCTGTTGTCCCGCGGCCTGGACTACTTCCGGGCCTACGTCTGCGAGAACCTCGGCGGGCCGGACGAGCGCGTCACGCAGGGCGAGCTGGCCGACGTCGCCGAGATGGAGTTCGCCCCGCTCAACGTGATGATCCTGAAGCGCAAGCCGGGCCGGCCGGACCAGCGCCGCGCCCCGGGCCGCTTCCGCCGCTTCGGCAACCCCGACGACGTCTTCGCCCAGAGCCGGCCCAAGAGCGGCCTCATCACTCAGGCGGAGGTGCGGGCCATCGCCCTGGCGCGGCTGGCGATCGGGCCGGGCGACGTGGTCTGGGACGTCGGCGCCGGCAGCGGCTCGGTCGCCATCGAGGCGGCGCAGCTGAGCGACCCCGGCATGGTCTTCGCCATCGAGGAGGACGCCGCCGACTACCACTTGATCCTGGCCAACGCGGAGAGTTTTGGGGCGCGCAACGTCAAGGCGGTCCACGGCACCGCCCCGGCCGTCTTCGCCGGCCTGCCGTCGCCGGACGCGGTCTTCGTCGGCGGCACCGGCCGGGAGGTGCGCCGGTTGCTGGAGGCGGCTTACGCGGCGCTGCGACCGGGCGGGCGGATGGGGGTCAACGTGGCGACACTGGAGGCGCTGAGCGACACGAACGCGGCGCTGAAGGCGCTGGCCGGGACGGTCGAGGTGTCGCTGGTGAACGTGGCCCGCGGCGTCGAGCAGCTGGAGACGCTGTGCTTCGAGGCGGTCAACCCGACGTTCCTGCTGGCGGTCGGGAAGAGGTCGAGGGGGGAGAACGCGAGATGAGCCGGGGGTGAGGTCGTGGACGAGGATTCCGGATTCCCATTGTCACCGAACGACCGGCGATTCCTGCTCCGGCTGGAGCGCTCTCGCAGATACGTGCCGCCGCCGAGCGCACCGGAGTGCGAGGCGAAGGAGTTGCCCCCGCGCTCGCCGGCCAGTCGTGCGGCGGAGCGCATTCTGCTAAGGTACATCAACCGGGCACGAGCATCCGTCCCCGGCCCGTGCGCGAACAGGACCTGCTTGCGAGGGTCGGGGCTTGCGAGTCCCCTTGTGCGGCTGGCGTGGGAGGCGGCGGCCACGGCGTTGTTGCCCCTGGAGGTAGTCTGTCTGCTCGTGTTCCGGCCGGGCCTGCGCGGGACGGCCTTGCGAGCCGCCTTGTTACGGCCGCAGGATTTGGAGCGTGTGCTGTGCGGTCGGGGAAGAGGTAGTCGCCCCTGACTCCCGTGCAGCGGGCGGTTAACAGAGAGGTCTACTATTATGCCGCGCTTTCTGCTGGCCGGATTGCTGCTGACCATCCCCGTGTGCGCCCGGGGGCAATTCGTGGTTCCCCCCTCCCCGCCGCCGGTCGTCCCCCTGCCCCCGCCGATCATCCCTCCGCCTCCCCCGCCTCCGCCGCCGATTACGCTTCCCCCCGTCACTACCACCGGCGGGAATCCGGGAGGCGATGCCCTACCGGTGGAAGCACCGATCACCCATGAGACGCCCGTGTCTCCCGGTCCGCCGTCCCCTTCCGCATTTCTCGTCGCGCTACTGGTTCCCCTCGGTGTTCTCGGTGCGGTGATCGGAACCTGCGTCGTCGTGGCGCGCAGGCGCCGCACCTCCGGCGGGCTGATCCGCATCATCGCCCCGCCGCCCGGAGAAGCGCCCGAGCACGTCCGGGCCGCCTGGGTCGGGGTGGAACTGCCCCTGGTCGGCGGCGTGAGTCAACCGACGGCCGGCCCCGGGCGCGGCGTCGTCTCCGGCAATGCGGGAGTGGTCTGGGTCGGTTACGTCGTTGACGGGCGCGTCGCGGTCCAACGACTGGCCGCCCAGTGTCCCGAGGCCGCCGCCTGGTGGCGCGCGAACGCCCCTCACATCCTCGGCTGGGGCTACGGGTTGCTCTTCCCCACCGACGTGTGCCAGCGCCTCGGATGACGTGGGGTGCTGAAGGTGTTTGGCCGATCGAAGGGAGGTCACGTGGCAACACCCGGACGGTTGACCCGCGCGGAGGCATCGCTGCGGCAGCACGCCCTCGCCTACCCCGAGACCAACGAAGAGTTCCCCTGGGGCCACCGCGCCATCAAGGTGAAGGGGAAGGCGTTCCTCTTCATGGCCGTGGTCGATAACGTCCTCAGTCTGTCGGTGAAACTTCCCCTGTCGGGTCGGGTGGCGCTGACCTTCCCGTTCGCCTCGCCCACGGGATACGGACTCGGCAAGAGCGGTTGGGTGACGGCCAAGTTCGGCGCCAAAGACGACGTTCCCATCTACATGCTCGAGGAGTGGATCGACGAGAGTTTCCGGGCCGTCGCGCCGAAGAAGTTGGTCGCGAAGTTGGAAGGGGCCGAGGCCGAGCCCCCGACCGAACAACGACGAAAGAAAAAGTCGCGATGACCTCTCCGATCGATCTCCTGCTGGCGCTGATCGACCAGGGTTTCGATCACAAGTCGTGGCACGGGCCGAACCTGCGCGGCTCGGTCCGCGGCGTGGAGGCCGCCGTCGCCGCCCGCCGCCCCGCCGAGGGCCGCCACTGCATCTGGGAGATCGTCGTGCATGCCGCCTACTGGAAATACACCGTCCGCCGGCGCTTGCTCGGCGAAAAGAGAGGTTCCTTCCCCAGAAAAGGCTCGAACTGGTTTCCGGCACCGGTCCCTCTCACCGCGGAAGCGTGGGCCGAGGCGGTCGCCCTGCTGGAACAAACTCACCGCACCATGCGCGAGGCCGTCGCCGCGCTGGCGCCGGCCGACCTGGAGTTCACGCCGCCGGAGAGCAAGACGAGCAACTTCGGCCTCATCAGCGGGATTGCCGCTCACGACGTTTACCACGCCGGGCAGATCCAGCTCCTGAAACGACTCGCGGGAGCGGGACCGGCGGAGTAGATGACACGGGGAGATTCCTCATGGGTGCTCCGACAGCGCCGCCACCGCCGGCCGATTACGGCATCGATGCCCCCGTCGCTATCCGCAATTTATTCATCATCAGCGGGGTCGCCTTGACGGTGGCTGTCGTGGTGCTGATCCTCCGTCAGCCGCACCCACTGAATATCCCGCTTCTCGAGGTCGGGCTGGCCGTCGGGGTGAATTGTTCGATCAACGCTGTCGCCATGCTCTGGTACAGCAAGGTCAGCAAGTTGCGCCGCCGCGAACGACTGCTCGACCTGGTGCCGTGGCGCGGGGACGAAACCGTGCTCGACGTCGGCTGCGGCCGCGGCCTGCTCCTCGTCGCGGCGGCGCGCCGCCTGACCACCGGCAAGGCCGTCGGCATCGACCTCTTTCACAACATCGATCTGAGCGGGAACCGACCCGAGGCAACCCTGGAGAACGCGCGGCGCGAAGGCGTCGCCGAGCGCGTGCGGGTGCTGGCCGGCGACGCCCGGCAGCTCCCCTTCGCCGACGCCTCCTTCGACGCCGTGGTTTCGGCCCTGGCCCTGCACAACATCCCCGACCGCGCCGGCCGGCGTCAGGCCGCCCGGGAGATCGCGCGCGTGCTGAAACCCGGCGGCCACGTCATCATGGTCGATATCCAATCCACCCGCGACTACGCCGGCAGTTTTCACGAACACGGACTTACCGAGCTCAAGCGCTCTCCCTCCGGGCTGATCACCTGGGTCGTGATCGCCTTCAGCTGGGGGAGCGTGCGCCCCTACCGGGTCACGGGCCGGAAGTCACCGTCGCCGGCCGCCGCGCCAATTCCTCAGACCGGCGGGGCGGCCGTTCCTTCCGCCGGAATACAATAACGACCTGTTCCGACCTCTCGACCCCGCTCCCGACCGGAGAACCCTCGTGATCGGACGCGCCTCGCTGCTCACCCTCCTCTGCCTGTTCGTACCGTTTTTCCCTGCAACGGCCCGCGCCGAGCCGCCGCGCACACTCGCCGAGACCAGCGATTACAAGGCCACGTCGCGGCACACCGACGTCCTCGACTTCTGCGAGCGCCTGGCGAAGGAATCGCCGCTCGTCCGCCTCGGCACGCTCGGCACCAGCCACGAAGGGCGCAAGCTGCCGCTGGTCATCGTCGCCGACCCGCCCGTGGCCACCGCGGCCGAGGCGCTCAAGAGCAAGAAGCTCGTCGTGTTCGCGATGGGCAACATCCACGCCGGCGAGGTGGACGGCAAGGAAGCGCTGCTCATGCTGGCCCGCGACGTAGCCACGGCCAAGGAGCGGCCGCTGCTCAAGGACCTGGTCCTCGTCTTCGCGCCCATCTTCAACGCCGACGGCAACGAGAAGATCGACCGCGGCAACCGCCCCGATCAGGACGGCCCAGCCGACGGTGTCGGCATCCGGGCCAACGCCCAGGGCCTCGACCTCAATCGCGACTTCGTCAAGCTGGAGAGTCCCGAGGTCCGCGCCCTGGTCCGCTTCTTCAACCAGTGGGATCCCGCCATCTTCATCGACTGCCACACCACCGACGGCTCGCGCCACCGTTACACCATTACCTACGAAGGCGGCCGTTCTCCCGCCGGCGACCAGCGCGTCGTGGCCCAGGTCCGCGACATCCTCCTCCCCGACGCCGGCCGGCGCCTGGAGAAAGAAACCGGCTTCCGCTCGTATTTCTACGGCCACTTTTCCGCCGACCGGAGCCGCTGGGAGACGGTGGAGCCGACGCCACGTTACGGCATCCATTATGTCGGCCTCCGCAACCGCGTCGCTGTCCTCTCCGAGTCGTACTCCCACGCCCCCTACAAGGACCGCGTCCTGGCCTCGCGCGCCTTCGTCAAATCGATCTGTGAACACGCGGCCGAGAACAAGGACAAGCTCGTCAAGCTGCTCGCCGAGGCGCGCGAGGAGACGACGCGAGCCGGCAAGGAGCCGAAGGCCACCGACAAGATCGTGCTGCGCTCGAAGCCAGTCCCGCTCGGCCGACCCCATCAATTGCTCGGCTTCGTGGAGGAGATCAAGGACGGCAAGCGCGTCTCGACCGGCGTCCCGAAGGAGTACGAAGTCCAGTACCTCGGCGGTGCCGAACCGGCGCTGTCCGTGACCCGGCCGTATGCGTACCTCATTCCCTCCCCCGCGGCGCTCGCCGCCGTCGTGGAGAACTTGCAGCGCCACGGCATCACCGTCGAGGAATTGCGTGAGGACATCGAGTTGGACGTGGAAACGTACCGCATCGACAAGGTGAGCCGCACGCGCGAGTTCCAGAAGCACCAGCCGGTCGAATTGGACGCGACCGTCCGCAAGGAGTCGCGCCGCGTCGAGGCGGGGACAGTCCTAGTCCACACGGGGCAGCCGCTCGGCAGCCTCGCCGCCTCCCTGCTGGAGCCGCAATCGGCCGACGGCCTGGCGACGTGGAACTTTTTCGACGCGGCCGTCCGGGAGGGCCAGGACTTCCCTGTGCTGCGCCTGCCGGCCCCGGTCCCGCTGACGACGGGCCGCGTTCGTCCCCTGGCGGAGGACCGCACGCTCAACAAGCCGATCACCTTCGAGACCCTGTACGGCGCCGATCCGCGTCCCAACTTCAGCGGGGCAGTGGTGTCCGGCCTGACCTGGCTCGACGACGGCGACCATTTCTTGCAGCGGAAGGACGGCAAACTCTGGAAGGTCCACGCACTGACGGGCCGCTGTCAGCCGTTCCTCGACGCCGACAAGCTCGCCCAATCGCTCGCCGCCGCGCCGGCCATCGACAAGCCGTCCGCGAAAGCCCTGGCCGCCACGACGGCTCCGGACTTCAACCCGCAGCGCACCGGGGCGCTGTTCGTGTACGCCAGCGACCTGTACTTCTGCCCGCTCGACGGCGGCAAGGCGGTGCGACTGACCAAGGTGCCCGGCAGCAAGGAGGTCGCCACTTTCAGCCCCGACGGCCGCTTCGTCGCCCACGTTCGCGGCGGCAACCTCCACGTCACCGACGTCGTCACCCAGACCGAGCGCGCCCTGACCAGCGACGGCAGCGCCGCCGTCTCGAACGGCCTGGCCGACTGGGTCTACGGCGAGGAGATCTTCGACCGCAGCCCACGCGCCTACTGGTGGAGCCCCGACTCGCAGCGGATCGCCTTTATCCGCTTCGACGACACGCCGGTCCACAAGTTCACGGTGCTCAACCACATCCCGACCCGCCAGGAGGTGGAGGAGACGCCTTACCCCAAGGCGGGCCAGGCGAACCCGCTGGTGAAGCTCGGCCTGGTTTCCGTCGCCGGTGGGCCGGTCCAGTGGGCCGACCTGGGCAACTACTCCGAGACCGGCTCGCTCCTCGTCCGCGCCGGCTGGTGGCCCGACGGACAAAACGCCTACCTCTACGTGCAGGACCGCGCCCAGACGTGGTTGGACTTCTGCACCGTGTCCGCGGGCGGCGAGGTGAAGCGCCTCTTCCGGGAGACGACAAAGGCCTGGGTGGATGATCCCGGCCCGCCGGTCTTTCTCCAGGACGGCTCGTTCCTGCTGACCAGCGCCCGCAGCGGCTGGAACCACCTGTACCACCACGACCGCGACGGCAAGCTGAAGGGGCCGGTGACCAGCGGCGAATGGGAAGTGACCACCGGCCCGTTCCAGAGCCACCCCATCGAACGGGTCGATGAGAAGGCCGGCTGGGTCTATTTCACCGCCAAAAAGGACAGCCCCATTGCGGCCAACCTCTACCGCGTGAAGCTCGACGGCAGCGGCCTGGAGCGCCTCACGGCCGCCGCGGGCGACCATCACGTGGCCGTCAGTCCGAAGGGCGGCCTGTTCATCGACACCTGGAGCAGTCACGCCGGGCCGGCCCGGGTGCGGCTGTGCAAGGCGGACGGCGCCCCGGCCCGCACTCTGGACGCCAACCCCGTCTACGGCCGCGAGGAGTACCGTACCGGCACATTTGAGATGGTTCACATCAAGACGGCCGACGGCTTCGTGCTGGACGGCAGCCTGCTCAAGCCGCCGGACTTCGACCCCAAGCGCCGCTACCCGGTGTGGATGATGACCTACGCTGGCCCCCACATGCCGACAGTCCACGACAGCTGGAGTGGCGGCCGGCTCAACGACGAGATGCTGGCCCAGATGGGCTTTGTCGTCTTCCACGTCGATCCGCGCAGCGCCACCGACAAGGGCCACCGATCGACGTGGACCGCCTACCGCCGGCTGGGCGTGCAGGAATTGAAGGACCTGGAGGTCGCGGCGAAGTGGCTGGGCGAGCAGGGGTGGGTGGACCCGGCTCGCATCGGCCTCAGCGGCAGCAGCTACGGCGGCTTCATGACCGCTTACGCCCTGACGCACAGCAAACTCTTCGCCGCCGGCGTCGCCACCGCCGCCGTCACCGACTGGCGCAATTACGATACGATCTACACCGAGCGCTACATGAACACGCCGCAAGAGAACCCGGAGGGTTACGACGCGACCTCGGTGGTGAAGGCGGCGAAAGACCTGCACGGCCGGCTGCTGATCGTCCACGGCGTCATGGACGACAACGTCCACGTCCAGAACGCGCTGCAGCTGGTCGAGGCCTTGCAGAAGGCCGACAAGGACTTCGAGGTGATGGTCTACCCGCGCGCCCGCCACGGCGGCTTCACCCCGAAGCACTACCAGCGGTTGGTGATCGACTTCATGAAGCGGGCGCTGCGCCCGGAGAAGTGAGTGTTGGGCGGCCGCTTGCGGCTTAGCGTTCGCTTCATGGCTCGATGAAGCGAACGCTAAGCCGCAAGCGGCTACCCGGCGGCTAAACCAGTCAACAGGAGGTCTCATGGACCGCCGCGAAATGTTCGGCATCCTGGGGACGATGGGGGCGGGCCTGGCCGGCGCCGGCGCGCGAGCGGCCGACGAACACGGCGCCCACGTGGAGGGGGACGGCAAGCGCAGGGCGCCCCTGGCCAATCTGCACGCCCACTTCTGCGGCATTCACATGGCCAAGAAGGATCCCAAGTTCCAGATCGTCACCCAGCACTACTGCGCCCAGGTCGGCGACGGGGTGCATCAGTGCCTGTTGTTCGATTCCTGCGACAAGGGCGCGAAGCTGATCGGCGTCGAGTACATCATCAGCGACGACCTCTACCGCGCGCTGAAGGACGAGGAGAAGAAGTACTGGCACCCGCACACCTACGAGGTGCTGGCGGGAGGCCTGATCGCCCCCGGGATGAAGCCCGAGGACGAAATGAAGGTCATGAAGGTGATCCTCAACACCTGGGGCAAGACCTGGCACACCTGGCCCGACCCGAAGACGCCGGTGCCCCTGGGAGAACCCCTCCTGATCTGGTCGCTCATGGCCGACGGGCAGGCGGACGAGAAGGTGGTCGCCGCACGCGACAAGGAGTTCGGTGTCTCGACAAAGAAGGTCCGCGAAGAGCGCGGCAAGGCATTCGGCCTGGAAGTGCCGAAGGTGTCGCTGCCGAAGTCGGTCGATGACGTCGGCCGCCAGTGGACCGACGAGGGCGACGACAAGCCGACGAAGAAGAAGTGACGATCCCGCCCACGCCGCGCGACCTGCCGCGGTGGGCGGCCTGCCGATGTTGACTCGACCCGCGCGGGCCGGCACAATCAGAACCTGAAGGCGTGTTTTGATCCCGGCCCTGTTCACGACATCCAGGCGAACCATGTCCACCGTCCCCGCTCGATCCGTCTCGGGCAACCGCCTCGTCCTCTACGGAGTCGATTGGGAGACGTACACTCGTCTTCTCCGTGCCCTCGACGAGCGTCCCGGAGTTCGCCTGACCTATGACCGGGGGACACTGGAAATCGTGGTTCCACTCCTCGAACACGACTCCGACGCAGATTTCCTGGGACAACTCGTGCGGGCCCTCACCGAGGAACTGGGATTACCCATCAAATCGGGTGGCTCGGTGACACTCCGGCGGCGGCGCAAGCAGCGTGGCCTGGAGCCTGATCGGTGTTACTGGATTGCCAACGAGCGTCACATCCGGGGGAAGCAGCGCCTCGACCTCCGCGTCGATCCGCCGCCCGACCTCGCGATCGAGGTGGACCTGACGCGCAGCTCATTGAACCGCATGAACATCTACCGTGCCCTCGGCGTCCCGGAAGTCTGGCGCCTCGACGAGCCCGCGCTGGCGTTCTACGCCCTCGGCCCGAAGGGGACGTACGAGGAACGGAGCCCCAGCCCGACCTTCCCGCAGGTGGCGCCGCCCGAGCTGCTCCGCTTCCTCCGCTTGCGCGACACCGAGGAGGAGAACGAGATCCTGCGCCAGTTCCGGGCCTGGATTCGGCAGCGGATCGCCCCTCAGCCGCCGCTCACGCCGTAACCCCGGAAACTGTACTGGCCCTCCCGACCCCCCCGGCGTTATCCTACAGGCGGGGATCTCGGGGGAGGGAGTGCGATGCGATACCTGTCCGGGTTGGGGGCCCTGGTCGTTTCGTTCCTCGTCCTGGCGCCGGCGGCGCGAGCCACGGACCAGGAGGCGATCGACCGCGCCGTCGAAAGCGGCGTGGCCTACCTCAAGAAGATGCAGCAGGGCGACGGCACCTGGGCGCACGCCGAGATCGGCGCCACCGCCCTTGCCGGCGTGACGCTCCTCGAGTGCGACGTGCCGCCGACCGACCCCGCCGTGCAGAAGGCCGCCGACGCCGTCCGCAAGGCATCCGTCCACCTGACGCACACCTACTCCATCGCCCTGTCGCTGCTCTTCCTCGACCGCCTCGGCGAGGAGGCCGACGTGCCGATCATCGAGTCGCTCACCGTGCGCCTCCTGGCCGGGCAGAACGCCAACGGCGGTTGGCACTACCAGTGCCCCGATGTGCCCGACACCGAAGCCCGGCGGCTGACCGGCCTGCTCAAGCAGCGCAGCGAGCTGAGTACCCGCCCCAGGCCCGGCGACCCGCAGCGCACCCTCGACAAGGCCGGCGACCCGCAGCGCATCGCCAACCAGCGCAAGCTGACGGAGGAAATTCGCCAGCAGCTCGAAGTCATCAACCGGGCCGTGGGCCGGAGGGACGGCCGCGCCGACGACAACTCGAACACGCAATTCGCCACCCTGGCCCTGTGGGTGGCCCGGCGGCACGGACTTCCGACCGACGGTGCCCTGACGCTGCTCAACGCCCGCTTCCGCGCCAGCCAGAACGGCGACGGGGGCTGGGCCTATTCGCACCACACCCACTCCCCTGGCGAGGCCCGCGGCGGCAAATCGACGGCGACCATGACCTGCGCCGGCCTGCTGGGGCTGGCCGTCGTCCACGGCGCCATCGGCGAGGCGGCGCTGCGCACGGAGAAGCCGAAGGACGGCGAGAAGCCCAAGGAAGGTGAAAAGAGCGCGAAAATCCCCGACCCGACGCGCGACCCCGCCGTGCGCGCCGCCCTGACGGCGATCGGCAGCGCCATCGGCCACCCGGTGGGCAAGAAGGGGGCGCCGGTGCTGGCCAACGGCGGGCGGGTCTATTACTTCCTCTGGTCGATGGAGCGCGTGGCCGTCGCCTTCGGCCTGAAGACGATCGGCGGCAAGGACTGGTACGATTGGGGCTCGGAAATCCTCGTCGCCAACCAGCAGGCCGACGGGAGCTGGAAGGGTGACTTCTCCGGCATGGGGGCCGACACCTGCTTCGCTCTGCTCTTCCTGCGCCGCGCCAACCTGGCCCGCGACCTGACGCTGGCGCTGCGCGGCAAGGTCGAGGATCCCGGCGAAGTGAAGCTGTCGGCCGGCGGCGTCGGCGGCGAGGGGCCCAAACAGCCCCTCGGCCTCAAGGCGGCGCTCGACTCGCCGGAGATGTTCGCCGGCCCCAAAAGCGAGGGGGACCTCGGGCGAACGGGCAAGCCGGTCGCGAGCGAAACCGACCGGGAGACGGCCCGCTTGGTCGATCGACTCGTCAAGGCGGCCGGCACGAAACAGGACGAGGTGATCGCCGAGATGCGCGACGCCAAGGGCGTCGTCTACACGCAGGCGCTGGCGTCGGCCATTCCGCAGCTGGAAGGCGAGGCGCACAAGAAGGCGCGCGAGGCGCTGGCGGAGCGGATGTCGCGGATGAAGTCGGAGACGCTGGGCGTCAAGCTGGAAGACGACGACCCCGAGGTCCGCCGCGCCGCCGCCCTCGCCGTCGCCATGAAGGAGGACAAGACGCACGTCGAACGACTCATCGACCTGCTCGATGACAAGGATGCGGCGGTCAAGAAGGCCGCCCACGCGGCGCTGAAAAGCCTGAGTGAGCAGGACTTCGGCCCGGCCGCCGGCGCGAGTCGGGACGAACAGCAGAAAGCGGCGGCGGCTTGGCGGGAGTGGTGGAAGGAAAAAACGAAGCGGTGAGGCGGCCTTGTCGGCGTGGCACCTCCCCAGGTACGATGCGCGCGGAGGTCGTAATGACGCAGTTGACCCAGGAAGAACAGCACGCCATCGACACGGCAACGGATGCCCCGCCCCGGATGAATGCGCCGGGCCAGGGGGCGGTCTACGTGCTGCTGCCGTCCCCGGACTTCGACTGGGTCCGCGGTTTCGTGCCGGACACCTCCGACGTGCCGCGCCGCATCGACCCCCGCACGGGGCGGACATACGCCGCGCTGCCCTGGACCGAGTACGAGCGGTTCAAGGCTTTCTTCGAGGACGACCCGATCACGCCGGCGGAGCGCCGGCACCTTCTGGCCGAGTTCGGCAAGCGGGCCGGCTGGGATGATCCCGAATTGGACGTCTACGAGGAGTACCGGTAAGACGCATGAAGCGCGGTGACGTGGTTATGGTTGACTGGCCGTACAATGATCGGCAGGGAAGCAAGTTCCGGCCCGCCGTCGTCGTTCAGGGCGATTACCTCAACGGCCTGATCCACGACACAATTCTCGTTGCCGTCACGCGCAGCAGCCGAGGGGCCGCAACCACCGAAGTGGTGATCGACCCGACCGCCGAGCCGCGGTCCGGGTTGCGGTATCGGTCCATCATTTCCTGTAATAACTTCCTGACGCTCGACCAGGCACTCGTCGTTCGCACGGTCGGCTCACTATCCACCGCCGCAATGCAACAAGTCGATGACGGCCTCAAGTCCGCACTGGACCTGCCCTGAGCGGCGGCGGCCGGGCGAGACACTCCTCTCTTCGTGGCGAGGTCTCCGTACAATCCTCTGGAACGGACTCGCAGAAGGAACCCCCGCATGAAAACCATGCCCGCCCTCATCAAGAAGAAAGCCGAGCCTGGCCTGTGGCTGGACGAGGCCCCCATCCCCGGCATCGGCATCAACGACGTGCTCATCAAGGTGCTGCGCACCGGCATCTGCGGCACCGACCTGCACATCTACAAGTGGGACGCCTGGGCCCGGCGGACCATCCCCGTGCCGTTGGTCATCGGCCATGAGTTCGTCGGCCGCATCGTCGAGGTCGGCAGCAACGTCAAGGACTTCCACCCCGGCGAGATCGTTAGCGCTGAGGGTCACGTCGTCTGCGGCCACTGCCGCAACTGCCTGGCTGGGCGCCGCCACCTGTGCAAGGACACGCAGGGCATCGGCGTGCAGCGGGCCGGCGCCTTTGCCGAGTACATCGCCGTGCCGATGACCAACGTCTGGGTCCATGACTCAAACATCCCGCGCGACGTACAGTCCATCTTCGATCCCTTCGGCAACGCGGTCCACACCGCCCTGTCGTTCGACCTGCTTGGCGAGGACGTGCTGATTACCGGCGCGGGGCCGATCGGCCTGATGGCGGCGGCGGTAGTGCGGCACGCGGGGGCGCGGCACGTGGTTGTCACCGACCTGAACCCCTACCGCCTGGGGCTGGCGAAGCGCATGGGCGCCACGCTGGCGGTGGACGTGAGCCGCCAATCCTTGCCGGAGGTGCAGAAGCAGCTCGGCATGAAGGAGGGCTTTGACGTCGGCCTGGAGATGTCCGGCAACGCGACGGCCTTCCGCGACATGCTCGCCAACATGGCCCACGGCGGCAAGATCGCCATGCTCGGCATCCCGGAGCGGGAGATGGCCATTGACTGGAACACCGTCATTTTCAACATGCTGACCCTCAAGGGGATTTACGGACGCGAGATGTACGAGACGTGGTACAAGATGACGGTGATGCTGCAATCGGGGCTGGACATTACGCCGGTCATTACGCACCGCTATCCGTACGCGGAGTTCCAGAAGGGATTCGACGCGATGACGTCGGGCGACTGCGGCAAGGTCGTGCTGACCTGGAGCGAGGGGTGACGAGTGGCCCGATCAAAGCACCCCGGCACAGCCGTCGATGGCGAGCGAGCGGTTGAAACGGCGCGATACCTCGTCGGCCGTGTCCTGGGCATCGAAGAGGGTCGCGTCGCCCTGGTGAAGTGCCGTGAGGAGGGTGGCGAGCCGCAGGCCAATGCGCTCGTTGGTGCGGAGCGCCGTCTCACTGAGGAATCGCCCCACGAAACGGAGGTCGTCCCGCGTCGGCACCAGGGAGTGCTCCGCGGTGACATGGCTGCCGATGAGGAGGCGAAACTTCATGGCGTCGGAATGGGTCAGGGCACCGACATTGTGGGCGAGGTTGTGGCGGAGCTGCCAGAGGATCGCGAGGGTCTTCGCCCGATCACGTTCCTCTGCGGGCCCCTGGTTCGGCTTGGGAAAGAGGTACTCCCAGTCGCCGCCGAAGGGTTCCTTCAAGAGGGAGCGAAAGCGGTCGTTGATGGTCTTGTTCTTGATCCAGGTGTCTGATTCGCACAGCGCTTTGCCGATCGACCTGGCGTTCACGAACGCGGCGATCCGTTCCCCGCGAGGCATGAACTCATCGAAGCGGTCGTCGATAACATAGGGGGCGAGTTGGTCGATACAGACCGCCGCCACTTCCTTCAGGAAGCGCTCGAACGATTCGATGGCGTCCGCCAGGGCCATGCGCCGCAGCTGGCTCATGTGCCGCTCGTAAACGGCCGGGTACACCCTGGCGGGGTCGATGTGATCGCTGAGGTACTTGATGAGGCCCGGACCGGTGGTGGCGGCCCTCTCAAAGTGCTGAATGGGGCAGTGCGCCTCGGGATGCGGCGGTTGCGTGTGCCGCAACACCTCTCGGACCTTCTGGTGCAAATTAATCGGCGGCACGCCCCCCTCCTCCGTCAGGCGCCAACCCGGGCCGCCTCCTTGTCTTCGACGAGCAGCCAGTCGATGTCCGCGTTGTCCCAGCAGAGGACCAGGGTCTTCTGCTGGAAGTTGTCGGTGGTGTCGCAAAGGTCATCGAGTCGATCGGCCCCGACTTCCTCCCCCCTTGCGTGCGAGCCGGGGGTCTTATCGTAAAGCAGAAGCCGGCCCCCGACCTTGCGGAGGAGTGACGCCAATTCGTCACTCGGGCAGGGGAAGTACACTTCTCCGGTCAGGACCGGGTCGCCGTCCACGAACCACCACCGCTCCGGCTGATTTTCCACCCAGTCGGCGAGGGTTGCCGCGGATAGCGAATAATGCGGCAAATCTCTGACGCTCACGGTCGTCGCTCCTTTCTCACCTCAACTGGCCCGTGTCATTATCCGCGGCGGTCGCGCGGCGGTCAAGGAAAGGATGCCGTCTCGCGCAGCGCCTGCGCAGCGCTGGCAACGGCGTAATCACCCGCTGCAGGTTTCCCGTGCCGGGCCACGACGAATTGCGGCGCTCGCGGCGCGGCATTGGGTTTGCTGACCTCCCACCATGCGGTAGAATGACACTCCCTTCGCCCCCGTGAGGAGACGACCCGATGAACGCACTGCGACTGTCCGGCCTGGCGGCGCTGCTGCTCGCCGCCGCGCTCGCGGCCATTCCCCCCGGCGTCGCTGCCGAGCCGGCCAGGAAGGTCGGCCCCGACCCCAAGGAGTGGGACCAGGTGGTGACCAGGGCGGTCAAGTATCTCCAGGCGCACCAGGGGGCCGACGGCTCCTGGAGCGAGGACCGCAGCCCCGGCGTCACCGGTATCGCCCTGACCGGCATGCTCCAGAGCGGCAAGGTGACCGCCAAGGATCCGTCTGCCGAGAAAGCGCTCAAATATATCGAATCGCTCATCAATCGCAAGGAAGGTCACATCGCCGGCAAGGATCCGAAGGTGCAGCTGAAGAACTACGTCACCTGCGTCAACGTCATGGCCCTGCAGGCGGCCGACAGCGACAGCTACAAGCAGGTGGTCGCCGACGCCGTCAAGTTCCTCAAGAAGCTGCAGTGGGACGAGGACGAGGGCAAGGACCCCAAGGACGATTTCTACGGCGGCGCCGGCTACGACAGCAAGTCGCGGCCCGACCTGTCCAATACGCAGTTCTTCATCGACTCGCTCGTCGCCGCCGGCGTGCCCAAGGACGACCCGGCGCTGAAGAAGGCGCTAATCTTCGTCAGCCGCTGCCAGAACCTCAAGGACGAGGGCAACGACCAGCCGTGGGCCTCCAAGATCAACGACGGCAGCTTCATCTACAGCCCCGCGGCCGGCGGCCAGACCAAGACCCAGGACGAGCCCAACGCCGACGGCGGCCTGCCCGGCTACGGCAGCATGACCTACGCCGGCATCAAGAGCATGATCTACTGTGGCGTCTCCAAGGACGACCCGCGCGTCAAGCGCGCCTACGAGTGGATCAAGAAGAACTACAGCGTCGAGAAGAACCCCGGCATGCCCGACGTGCGCGCCAAGTGGGGCCTGTTCTACTACTACCACACCATGGCCAAGACCCTCGACATGATGGGCGTCGATGAGGTCGAGGACGCCGCCGGCAAGAAGCACGACTGGCGCGCCGACATCACCGCGGCGCTGGCCAAGCTACAGAAGCCGGACGGCAGCTGGCTCAACAACGATCGCTGGATGGAGTCCGACCAGAACCTTATCGCCGGTTACGCACTCATGGCGCTGAGCCACTGCAAGCCGCGCAAGTGACGCGCTAACGGGAGGCATCGACATGGGGCGGCAGGTTTCCGTACTCAGTACTCGGTACTCAGTACTCAGTACTCAGTACCTGTCGCCCCTGGCCCTCCTATCCCTGACTCTCTTCACCTCCGCCGCGCCCGCTCACCCTGTCGGCGAAAAAAGCTACGACCGGAGCATCCTTGTACGCTTGACCGCGGATGCCGTCGTCGTTACCTACGAGTTGGAAGTCAACACCGCGACCGTCGCCGGCGATCTGGCCGCCCTCGATGAGGAGATCGACCTCTCGAAGTGCCGCTACCCGCGCGACTTCTACGAAGCGTTCGTGCGCTTCCACGCCCCGGTCCTGGCGCGCGGACTCGACGCCCAACTCGACGGCAAGCCGCTGACCTTCACTTGCGCCGAGCAGAATTTCCAGGTGCGCGAGCAGGTCAGCCTTCATTGCCGTTTCCTGTTCCGCGCAGCATGGGGGCCCGCGCCGGACCTGGGACACAAATTCACCTTCAAGGAGACTAATTACGAACAACAGGCCGGCCGCGTCCGCCTGTCGCTGGAGCCGGGCGACGGGGTCGTGTTCCAGCGCGCCGATGCGCCACCGGAATCGCTCCAGGCCAAACCGCTCACCCTGCTCGCGCCGGGCGAGGCCGACCGGCTGCGCGAGGCGTCGGCGTCGTTCAGCGTGACCGGGGCGAGGGAGCCGGGCGGCGAGGCGGTTGCGGAGTCCCCCATTGGGAAGGGCGCTCCAGACGGGGCCGATTCCCGCCCCTGGGACGCACACAGCCTGGAGGAATTGCTGCTGCATCGCGGCGAGGGGCTGTGGCTGCTGCTGGCGGCGGCCGCATTCCTCGGCGGCGCGCACGCCCTGACGCCCGGCCACGGCAAGACGCTGGTGGCGGCCTACCTCGTCGGCGAGCGCGGCACCGTCGGACACGCCCTGTTCCTCGGCCTGCTGACAACGGTGTCGCACACCGGTGTGGTCCTCCTCGTCGCGCTGGTCGTGCAGCTCTTCTGCGGCGGCCGGGCGCCGCCGTCGTTGCAGACCTGGCTCGGCCTCGGCGGCGGCCTTGTCGTCGCCGGCCTCGGGGCGTGGCTGCTCCTGGCGCGCCTCGCCGGTCGCGCCGACCACGTCCACCTCGGCGCCGGGCACCATCATCACCACGGGCATGGGCATGGGCACGGGCACGGAGACCACTATCATGACGAACAGGACCACGCGCACCCGCTGCCGGGCGATCGCGTCGGCTGGTGGCGGCTGACGGTCCTTGGGGTCACGGGCGGCATTATCCCGTGTCACGACGCGGTGGCGCTGTACCTGTCCCTGCTGAGCGCCGGGCTGCTGACGCTGGCCCTGCCGCTGCTGCTGGCCTTCAGCGCCGGTTTGGCCGGCGTCCTGGTCGCCATCGGTATTGTCGTCGTCAAGGCGAAAGGCGTCGTCGGGAAGCGCTGGGGCGAGAGTCGCGCCTTCAAGGCGCTGCCGATCGTCAGCGCCGCGCTCGTCACCTGCGTGGGGTTGTGGCTGTGTTATCACAGCTTGCCGGCGGCGCCGGGCCACTGAACTCCTCGTGCCCACGCGGAGCGTGGGCACGAGGGAATAACTCATGAGGATCGTCGAACTGACCGCGTATCACGTCCGCATCCCGCTCGTCCGCCCAGTCCGCCACGCCTCGCACAGCCGTACCTCGACGGACAACCTCGTGGTGCGCTGCGTCCTCGACGACCGCACCGAGGGCTTCGGCGAGGGCGTGCCGCGCGAGTACGTCACCGGCGAAACCATCGATTCCGCCCTCGACCTCCTGCGCCGCAGCGACCTCGCCGCCCAGGTGGAGCCGTGCCGCGACTTCCCCGCCGCCGCCGGGCTCGCGGAGCGACTGCGGCTCGCCGCTGTCCCCGGCGACGACCGCGGCTGCGCCGGCAACGCCGCCCGCTGCGCCGTCGAGCTGGCCCTGCTCGACGCCTTCGGCCGGCGCTTCGGCGAGCCTTTGGCGCGTGTCACGCAACTGCTGGCCCCCGACCTGTACGAGCCGAAAGACGCCGTCCGCTACAGCGGCGTCATCACGTCGGCCCGCGGGGGACTCAAGCTGTTCCTGGCCTGTCTCCTCAACCGCGTGTATCGCTTCCGGCAGGTGAAGGTGAAGGTCGGCATCGCGGGGCACGACGACGTCTACCGGCTGGGGGCAATCCGCCGCCGGCTGCGGCGCAACGTCGATTTGCGCGTCGATGCGAACGAGGCCTGGGCGCCGTCCGACGCGGCCGAGCAGATTCGCCGGCTGGAGCCGTTCGGCATCACCTCGGCGGAGCAGCCGGTGCCGCATGCCGCTGTCGCATCCCTGGCCGAGGTCCGCAAGCAGGTGCGGACGCCGATCATGCTCGACGAATCGCTGTGCAGCCGCACCGACGCCGAGCGCGCCATCGCGGGCCAGACGTGCGACCTGTTCAATCTGCGGCTGTCGAAGTGCGGCGGCTTCATCCCGTCGCTGCGGTTGGCCCAACTCGCTCGCCGGGCCAGCCTCGGCTACCAACTCGGCTGCCAGGTCGGCGAGACGGCGCTGCTATCGGCCGCTGGCCGGCATTTCGCCGCCTCGGTCGCAGGGCTGCGCTACCTGGAAGGCTCCTACGATCGGCACCTTGTGCGCGAGGCCCTGGGCGACCGAGACGTCACCTTTCGTTGGGGGGGGCGGGCGCCGGCGCTGGCGGGGCCCGGCCTTGGCGTCGGCCTGGACCCGACGGCGCTGGCGCGTGTCACCGTTCGCAAGGAGACGATCCTTGGGTGACCCCGTCATCCGAACGCACGTCGCCAGCGACGGCTACCGCTGGCAGTACCGCCATTACGACCCGCCCGGCCCGCCGCGGGGCCGCGTCGTCTGCGTCCACGGCATCCAAAGTCACGGCGGCTGGTACGATCACTCCTGCCGCCGCCTGGCCGGGGCGGGCTTCGCCGTCTCCTTCCTCGACCGCCGCGGGGCCGGCCTCAACGAACAGGACCGCGGCGATGCCCCGAGCTTCCGGCGCCTGATCGATGACATCGCGGAGTTCTTGCAATCCCAGGCCCAGGGGTTGCAGCCCGTGTTCCTCGTCGCCATCTCCTGGGGCGGCAAGCTGGCCGCGGCGCTCCAGCGGCGACACCCTGGGCTAGTGGACGGCCTGGCCCTGCTCTGCCCCGGGTTCCGGGCGCGCGTGCGGCCGCCGTTCCGCGACCGTCTCGGCATCGTCTGGGCCTACCTGACCGCACGCCGCAAACTCTTCCCGGTGCCGCTGAACGACCCGGAATTGTTCACCGCGTCGCCTCAGTGGCAGCAGTTCATCCGCGACGACCCGCTGGCCGTGCGTCAGGCGACGGCGCGCTTCCTCGCCCACAGCGCGCGCCTCGATGGCTACCTGCGCTTCGTCCCCGTACACGTCACCGTCCCGGTACTGCTGCTGCTCGCCGGGCAGGATCGCATTATCGACAACGCTCGCACGCGCCGCTTCGTCGAGTCGTTCACCGCGCCCGACAAGACGATCATCGAGTATCCCGAGGCGCACCATACCCTGGAATTCGAGCCGCGGCCGCACCGCTACCTCGACGATTTGATAGGCTGGCTGGAAAGGCAAGTCATTACTGTCAGTTCGCGGAACATGCGTACAGGTTAGAACGGATTCTCGTTTGACAGGCACCGACAACAGAATAACGGACATCTACTTTGATCTTTATTCGAGAATCTAACTGGAAAACTCGATAGTTGTGACGATACCTGTAGTCGTGGAATCCGAGATCATCTATCAATCGAAGAGTGACGGCACCTGTCATCGAGCCGTTCGTGCAGCCTGCTGGCGGGTGTCTTCATCCTGATATTATGCCGCCCAACGCTGCCGAGTCAGCGAAACACCCTGGAAAACGGGGCCTGCACTGGGGAAAATGCTGGATAATCTGTACGCATGTTCCGCGAACTGACAGTCATTAGTCCCTAATTGTCGTCGGGCCCTGGCTCCGCGCTCAGGGGCGCGGGAAATCTGGTTGTCGTCGCGCGGGAGAAATCAGTGTCGCTTGACAGTCTCCATCAAACGATGCTTGAAGCGGGTGCGCTTCATCTCGATAACTGGACATCGCGGCGCGCCCAGGCCAGCAGCGGGTCGATGAAGCCGGAAATGTTGAGTAATCCGACTGGTTGTGAGTGCAATCCGAGCTGTGCCCAGGTGAGGATCTCGAACAGTTCGTCGGCCGTCCCGAACCCCCTCGGCAGGGCGACAAACCCGTCGGCGAGGTCGCCTGCCGGATCAGTTCGTCGTAGGGCGTCCCGGCGACCTTCTGCGCCTGCTAGACGCCGCAACGTAAATATCCACGGAAATAAGCACTTGCGTCGTTCCATACTTCGGATGAACGGCCTGGTTCAATTCCGGGGATGATGGGATGACACGGGCGGGGAGTCGGCGGTAAGGGGTTCGGGGTCGGTGTGGGGCCGTTGTGTGCCCCCGGGCCCGAGTTCTGTGCCACCGCGTGGCACAGAACTATCCCCCTGTCGGCCTTCGGTTTACGGCGAAAAAATGAGTTGTGTGCCACATGCCAAGGGGGTGTGGGGAGGTGGCAAACGACCCCGCCGAGTCCCAGCCGCGCTGCCCAACCGACCCCCCAGCACTGTTACTTCGGGTTGAACCATGCCGGATGAACCCCATGTTTTGAGCCATTTCGCACGGGTTTCCGTGCAGGATTCCGTGCAGCCCCAGGAGGCAGCCACGCGGCTGGCTGCCCGTGGGGATAATAGAGAGACGGCCCGCGCCGAGGGAAGTTCCCCCGGCGGAGAGGTCGGGATCGGTTGGAGAATGTGATGGCTGTAGATTTGGGACAGGTTAGGGGCCTTGCGCAGGCGTTTCTGGACTCGCTGGACAACCTCGAAGCCAAGGAGCGAGAGCAGCAGCCGTCGGCGCCATTCGGCGAGAACTTCAACAATGTTCTGCAGCTGGCCAAGGAGGCCGAGCCGACCATCGACGCGCGCATGTGGCCGAAGTCGGTCGAGACGTATGAGTCTGCCGTTGGCAGGAAGCTCACTAGGAGCCACTACGTCGAGCTGGCCACTTACGCGCGTCAGGTGCTCGCGCTTCTGCCGATGCCGATGTGACCGTGGGCCTCGTACGCCCTCTACTCCCCACCCCGGCATGACGCCGGGGTTTTTCTTTGCACCGCCAGAATCATCACTAAGTTTATCATCGTGGCGAAGAAACGGCTTGACTGTTAGGAAATCATTTCCTATTCTCCTCGTGCTTGTACTCGCTGAGCTGCCGCTCGACGCGATCCAGTGGCGGCTTCTTGCTGCGCTTCTCGACTCGCATCAGTTCCTGACCACGAGAGGGGCCGCTCCTGTCGTCAGGATAGACGGGGAAATGCTGGGCGGTCCTTGCCTCCACATGCCCAGCGAGGAAGCCCTTCGACTCCTGGCCCTTCTTTTGGCGAACCATGTTGCCAAGGCGCTGCCGACCCCTGGACGGAGCGGTGGCTTCGGCTGCAAGAACGGAACGAGTTGTAACGCGAGACGTCGGCCAAGCCCGACCGGGCAGCAATGCCGGGCCGTCTTGCCGTCGCCGAGGGGATGATCAACAGTCACTCCGCCTCCGTGAAGGCGAAGGGCCTGCGGAACAGCCCCTTACTCCCCCAGCAGCTCTAGGATGTCGCGAACCTCGTCGTCCACCTCGTCCTCGGAGCCGACGTGACGGCGCACCTCCGCGCGCAGCAGGACCTGGCACCACTGGGGCACCTTGTCCAGGGCGGAGCGCACCTCGTCGCGCGTCAGGCCGAAGCGCTCGGCGAGCTGCTGCTGCGTCGGAGGCTTGCCCCCCGTCCCCGCGCGAGCCTCGCACACGTCGTACCAGGCCGCCCACCCCTTCTGAGCACAGAGGTTCTTCAGCCGGCGGTCCACGTCCTTCAGCAGGTCACGTGCCCACTGGCGCATGAAAAGGATTTCCGGCGTCTCGTTTGTCGGCGGCTGCCAGGCCCGGTCCTCGTCGCCGATCAGTCCTTCCAGCGACGTGAGCTGCTGCTCGAACGCTTTTTGCCGGGGCATGCGCTGCGGCGTCTGGTCCGCCAGGAAGCGCACCAGGATGGTGAGGAGATAGGTGCGGAACTTGCCCCGGGTGGGGTCGGCCTGGCGGAGCCAGTCCTTTTCGAGCAGGCGCAGGAAGAACTCCTGGGTCAGCTCCTCGGCCGCCTGGGGGGACCGCCCCTTGGCCCGCAGGAAGACGAACACCGGCTTCCAGTACCGGGCGAGGAAGTGATTCCGTTCTTGCGCGTCGCGGAGTTGTTCCCAGGCGGTCGTGGGGAACTGACCAGAGGGGCGGGATGAGGGATCGGTCATGGCACCAGTCACCGCAAGGCAGCCAGGGGAACACTCTCCCTGACAATAGCCCCACGGGGTGGGGGACGCAAGAGCCGCATCGTGGCCGCCTGCGGCCACGGCACTCGCACTCACGGCAATTCGTCCCCAATCGCCCAGGTCTTTCCGAATACATATGAAGGCCGATTCTCGCGCCAACGAGTTTTCGCCCCTGGTAGAGCCACTCCGGCTTAGTTAGACTGTGCCGGGAAAGGCCGTCTTGCCGGTGTCCCCCTCTCTCAGGAGATGCCATCCATGCGTCCGCCGATTGCCTTGCTCGGTTGCATCGGCAAGGCCCTGGTCAAGTGCGTCGGTAATGTCGTCGGCTTCGGCTTCGCGGGCGACCTCCTCGTCGATGTGGGCGACCAAGTCTGCGGCGAGTGGAACCGGGAGAAGAACGACGCCCAGCGCCGCGCCGAACTGGAGGCTCTCGCGCAGATGGTGGGGCGTCAGTGCCGCGAGCAGGTGGCGAAAGTCGTCGCCGAGGTCGCGGCCGGCCGTCCGGAGGAGGTGCGCCAGGCCGTCGAGCGCTACCTGGTGCAGGTTCCCGGGCTGGTCCGCCAGTCGCTGCGCCGGCCCGACGACCCGACCGGCACCAGCCTTCCAGCGGACTTGCCGCTGGACCAGCCCGGGGACCTGCTGCCGTACCTGTCTTTCGCGGCCGGCGTTCCCCACTGGAAGAGGTGCGATCATTCAGCGGCCACGCCGACGCCGTCCTTGGCGTGGCATTTTCTCCTGACGGCCGGCACGCCCTGTCCGGCGGCATCGACCGAACGGTGTGCCTGTGGGACGTGGCCAGCGGTGAGGAGCTGCGCCGCTGCACGGGCCACGCGGGACCGGTCACCGCCGTCGCCTTCTCCTTGGACGGCGGCCGGATGCTGTCGGGCAGCGAGGACGGCAGCGTGCGGCTCTGGGACCTTGCCGGGCGGGAGTTGCGCTGCTGTTCGCGGTCCACCGCCGTCGTGCGCTCGGTCGCCTTCGCCCCCGACGGGCGGTTGCTCCTTTCCGGCGGCGGCACCTTCGACGCGACGGGAAAGCCCCTGGGCTGTGGGCTGCGCGTGTGGGACGGGGCCAGCGGGGCGCCTCGCGCCCTTCTCGGCAGTGCGGCGGGGCCGGTATGCAGCGTGGTTGCCTGTCCCGACGGGCGGCACGTCCTCGCCGGCTCGTGGGACCATTGCCTGCACCTGTGGGATACGGCCAGCGGCCTCGAGCTGCGCCGCTATGCCGGACATGCGGGGCCGGTCTGGAGCGTGGCCGTGTCCGCCGACGGCCGCCTGGTGCTGTCCGGCAGCACCGACCACGACGTGCGCCTGTGGGAGGTCGCTGCCGGGCGCGAGGTGCGGCGGTTCGAGGGACATGCCGACTGGGTGCAGGGCGTGGCCCTATCCACGGATGGCCGCCGCGCCCTTTCCGGCAGCGGGGATGCGACGGTGCGCCTGTGGGACGTGGCGACGGGAAAGGAGTTGGCCCGCGGCGAGGGACACCGACAGGGAGTGACCAGCGTTGCCGTATCGCCGGACGGCCGTTTCGTCCTGTCCGGGGGCCGGGATGGGACAGCGCGCTTGTGGGAGCTGCCGGGGTAGGTCCGGTCTGCCGGGCCGGGCGGGACCTGCCGGATTGCGAACGCGCATCAGAATCACTCCCCAAAACGCGGCCTCCTCCCGAATATGAGGTATGGCGGCAAGGCACGCGGTCATCAATGAGAAGACTTCGACATGATGGAGAATCAGAGCGGGGGTAGGGCGGGTGGCGATAGCAGCATACCCCCGCAGACGGACTGGGCGAAGGGCCAACTTCTTCTGGACGACTTCCTGATCGAAGGTGAACTCGGCGAAGGCGGCATGGGCAAGGTCTACCTGGCGCGCAGCCGGTCGTCCGGCCAGCCGTTCGCGGTCAAGCGGACCAAGCTGCGCGACGACGCCGGCCGGCGCAACTTCCTCGCCGAACTGCAAACCTGGATCGACCTGCCGCCGCACCCCCACCTGGCGGCCTGCCGCTTCTTCCGCACCGTCGGCAACGATGTCATCATCTTCGCCGAGTACGTGGACGGTGGCTCGCTGGGGCAGCGCATCCGCGAGCGCCGGCTGATCCATCTCGCCCAGGTGCTCGACGTGGCCATCCAGACGGCGTGGGGCCTGCACGCGCTGCACGAGGTGGGCGTGGTGCATCAGGACTTCAAGCCCGGCAACGTGCTGCTGACCGCGGAGGGCGTGGCCAGGGTGACCGATTTCGGCCTGGCCCGGGCGCGCGCCGTGGCCGGGGAGACGGCGCGGGCCGGCGAGGGAACCATCCTCGTGAGCGTGGGCGGCATGACCCCAGCCTACTGCTCGCCGGAGCAGGCCCAGGGGAGGCCGTCGACGCGGCGAACGGACCTCTGGAGTTGGGGCCTGGCAGTCCTGGAGATGTTCGCGGGCGAGGTGAGCTGGCCGTCGGGGACCGTCGCGGCAGAGGCCCTGGAGCATTACCTGCAAACCGGTGCGGCCGACTCCCGGTTGCCAGCCATGCCTGCCGGCGTCGCCGAGATGCTGCGCCGCTGCTTCCGGCAAGACCCGGCCAAGGAACTGGCCCGGACCTACCAGGACAAGGCTTGCACGATGAACGACCTGGGGGACAGCCAGGCGGCGTTGGCGCTGTGCGACCTGGCCATCGCCCTGTACGAGCGCCTGGTCCACGACGAGGGCCGCCGCGAACTGGCCGACGAACTGGCCACGGCCTACCGGAACAAAGCCATTGCCCTCGAATCTCTTGGCGACAATCGCGCTGCAGTGGCGCTCTATGACCGGGCTATTGAAATCCATGAACGACTCGTCCACCGCGAAGGGCGAACTGAACTTCAGGGAGACCTTGGCACCCTTATGGCCTACCGCGCAGAAAGGCTCTTGTTCCTCGGCGACCGGCGACGGGCCACGGAGCAGGCCCGCAAGGCGGTCGCCCTGCTCGACGCCGCGGTGGCGCAGACAGATCGGGCCGACCTGAAATCGATTCTGCGCTGGGCCCGACGCAACTTGAAAGACGTCCTGTAGCGTCCACTGCACCGTCGAGGCCGTCGCGCGAGATCGTCAAGTCAACCCTCCACACGGAGTTCCTTATGCCCGCCCAGGTCATCCTCACCGTCACGAGCGGCAAGATGGATCGCCCGCAGTTCGTCTTCGCCGAGCGCACCACATCCATCCTCGGACGCGACGACGATTGCGACCCGCGCGTGTCCAACGACAAGGAGCATCTCTCCATTTCGCGTCTGCACTGTCTGCTGGATGTCAATCCGCCTGACATCCGCGTGCGCGACCTCGGCAGCAAGCATGGCACCTTCGTCAACGGCGTGAAGATCGGCCAGCGCACGAGCGAAGACCAGCGCGGCAAGCCGCTCTTCCCGGAGCACGACCTCCAGGAGGGCGACGAGCTGCGCCTCGGCGACCCTGCCGACGGCAATCCCATCGTCTTCTGGGTCAGCGTCTTCGTCCCTGTCTATTGCGCCGGCTGCTCCTGCGAGATTCTCGAGGACAGTCAGCAGCTGGCGGAGCAGTCGCCGGGCGTCCTCCTCTGCCAACCGTGCTATCACAAGGCCAGGACCGCCCCGCCCCAGGAGCCGCCGCGACCCCAGGGGCGGCGGTGTGTCCGATGTGGTCGCGATGTCTCGGGCGAGGCCGGCGCGAATCGGCAGGGGGAATTCATCTGCGCCGCTTGCAAGGGCGACCCGTTGCCGATCATGCGGCACCTGCTGGACCTGGCGCAATCGGGGCAGAAGGATCTTCGCATCCTCCAGGGGTACAGCATCCTGCGGGAGTTGGGCCGCGGCGGCATGGGGGCAGTCTACCTGGCGCGCCACGAGCGCAGCGGCGAGGAGGTGGCCCTCAAGGTGATGCTGCCGCGCATCGCCCTCCAGGAGCGGGCCAGGGACCTGTTCCTGCGCGAGGCGGAGAACACACGCGCCCTGAAACACCCCAACGTGGTGCGGCTGCGCGACGCCGGCTGCTCGCAAGGGACCTTCTTCTTCACCCTGGAATACTGCGACGGCGGCAGCGTGGACCGGCTGGTGAAGCAGCGCGGCGGCCGGCTCGCGACCGACGAGGCGGTGCCGATCATCCTCCAGGTGCTCGTCGGCCTGGAGTACGCCCACAACGTCGAACTGCCGGGGGTGAAGTTGGCCGACGGCAGCAGTGCCCCGGCCCGCGGCCTGGTTCACCGCGACCTGAAGCCAGCCAACATCTTCCTGAGCGAGTCCGACGGTCAGCGCGTGGCCAAGGTGGGCGACTACGGGCTGGCCAAGGCGTTCGACCTGGCGGGGCTGAGCGGTCAGTCCGCGACCGGGGCCGCGGCCGGCACCCCGGTGTTCCTGCCGCGGCAGCAGGTGGTCAACTTCAAGTATTGCCAGCCGGAGGTGGACGTCTGGGCGACCGCCGCGTCGCTATACTACATGCTGACCGGCGCCGTGCCGCGCGACTTCGGCGAGGGCCGCGACCCGTGGCAGGTGGTGCTGCAAACCGGCGCCGTCCCCATCCGCCGGCGCGACCCGTCGCTGCCGACGAAGCTGGCAGAAGTGATCGACCAGGCGCTGATCGACAACCCGGGCATCCCCTTCAAGACAGCGGCCGACTTCCAGCGCGCCCTTGAAAGTGTCCTGTGACGGTGCCGACCATCCAGGCCGGGTCGGCGTGGGTATGCCACAGCCCCCACCTTCACCTCGCATTAGTCATTAGCGAGCTGACTAATGACTAATGACTAATGACTGATGACTCCATGAATCACCCGCTCCTGCAACTGTTCCTGGCCCGGCTGCGCGAGTTCTACCGCGAGCCGGAAGCGATCTTCTGGGTGTACGGCTTCCCGCTGATCCTCGCCGTCGGCCTCGGCTTCGCCTTCCGGGACCACAAGCCCGAGCCGGCCCAGGTGGACGTCGCCGACGCCCCCGGCGCCGTGGAGTTGTGCGAGCACCTCAAGAGCGCTGGCCTCGTCGCCGAGGTCAAGCCCGTGGACGAGTGCCGGCAGCGGCTGCGCACGGGCAAGACCGCCCTCTTCGTCGAGCCGACCGATGACGGCTTCCGCTACGTCTACGACGAGGCCCGGCCCGAGGCCCTCGCCGCCCGCAACGAGGTCGAGGCCGCCCTCCTGCGCTGGAAGGCCGGCCTCGCCGTCGAGGGCCACGACCTCCCCGGGGGAGGCTCCACGACCGACGAGCCGGTCAGCGAACCGGGCAGCCGCTACATCGACTTCCTCATCCCCGGCCTGATGGGGCTGAATGTCATGGGCGGCGGGCTGTTCGGCGTCGGCTTTGCCCTCGTGGACATGCGCGTGCGCAAGCTGCTCAAGCGCCTGCTGGCCACGCCGATGCGCCGCAGCCACTTCATGCTGTCAATCCTCCTCACGCGCCTGATCATGCTGCTGCCCGAGATGGCGCTGCTGCTCCTCGTCGCCCGCCTGGGCTTCGGCGTGCCGCTGCGCGGCAACCCGTTGTTGTTGGTCCTCATTATCCTGGTCGGGACGTTCGCCTTCGCGGGCATCGGCTTGCTGCTGGCGTCGCGCACCGACAAGACCGAGACCATATCCGGCCTCATCAACCTGGTGATGCTGCCCGGCTGGCTGCTCTCGGGCACCTTCTTCTCGGCGAAGCGCTTCCCCGAGGCGGTGCAGCCGGTCATCCAGGCCCTGCCGCTGACGCAGCTCAACGACGCCCTGCGCGAGGTCATGCTGGAGGGGGCGACCGCGCCGCGGGTGGCCTGGCGGCTGGCGGTCCTCGCGGCCTGGGGCGGCGCCGGCTTTCTGCTGGCAATGCGATGGTTCCGCTGGCAGTGACAATGGGCCGTCAGGCGGCCCCGCTCGGCCTGACTTTTCCTGCCAATCTCGATGACAATGCCTTGACACTGGGTCCCCCCTGACCTACTTTGCCGGTGGGCGCCGGGACGGCCTGCGCCGTGTCAAGGAGAAGGAGCGGGACATGGCCGCGGCTGAGGCCAGCGCCTACCGCATCGTCGTCGCCGAAGACGACTCGTCCAACGCGCGGCTCTTCGAGCAGGTGCTCGCCGCCGAGGGCCACGACGTGCGCCTGGCGGCCGACGGCGTCGAGGCCCTGGCGCTGATCGCCGACTGCAAGCCCGACCTGATCCTGCTCGACCTCGACATGCCGCGCCTCAACGGCTACGAGGTCTGCCGCCGCGTCAAGCAGGATCCCGCCACGCGACTCATCCCCATCGTCATGATCACGGCCGACCACGCCTTCGACTCCAAGCTGCGCGCCTGGGAACTGGGGGCCGACGACTTCCTTGAAAAGCCGCTGCACTGCATCGAACTGGTGGCCCGCTGCCGTTCGCTGCTGCGCGTCAAACGGCTGATCGACGAACTGGACACGGCCGAGGCCGTCCTCTTCGCCCTGGCTCGCGCCGTCGAGGCCAAGAGCCCGTACACCCAGGGCCACGCCCAGCGCGTCACGCTCTACGCCCTGGCGCTGGCCGACGAGGCCGGCCTCGGCTCGGAAGAGCGCGAGACGCTGCGCAAGGGGGCACTGCTGCACGACATCGGCAAGATCAGCACCCCCGACGCCATCCTCGACAAGCCGGGAGAACTTACCCCCGCCGAGTACGAGGTCGTCAAGCAGCACCCGCTGCAAGGGGCGCGCATCGTCGAGCCGCTGCGCTCGCTCCGCGAGACGGTGCCGCTCATCCGCTGGCACCACGAGCGCCTCGACGGCCGCGGCTACCCCGACCACCTCGCCGGCGAGGAGATCCCGATCCTGGTGCGCCTCCTGTCAATCACCGACGTGTACGACTCCCTGGCGAGCCAGCGCCCTTACCGCGACGCCATGTCCCCCGCCACCTGCCTGGACGTGCTCCGCAAGGGCGCGCGGGGCGGCAAGCTCGATGCCCGCCTCGTCGATCTGTTTTGTGATCTGATGAGCGGAGAGCGGCGCCTCGCGCGCGAGCCGCTTGCGGCTTCGCCCGTTTGACCGGCGAAGCCGCAAGCGGCCCCGTCGCCTTACTTCTTGAGCAGGGAGACGCGCACGCGCTGGCCGATGCGCAGCGGCTTCTCGGGGTTCTGATTGGGGTCGATGGCGACGACGCACTCCAGCGTGCGGACGTCGTGCATCTGCGACGGGTCGGGGAGGATCGAACGGCGGTGAGCCATCCAGTCGCTGACGCGGGTGACCTTTCCGGTCCACGTCTCGCCCTTGTCATTGCTGGTGTCGTCCTGGAAAGTCACGAGTTGGTCCTCCTTGACGAGGTCGATCCATTCCTGCTCGACCTCGGCGCGGACGATGCGCGGCCCGGAGGGGCAGAAGACCAGCGGCTGCGACTTCGCCTCGGCGGTGAGCAGGTCGCCCACCTGCAGGCTCAGGCGCAGCACTTTGCCGGCAGCGGGTGCCTTGACTTCGCACTCGTCGAGGGCCAGCTGCGCCCGGTCCAGCAGCAGCCCCTTCTCGGTGATGTCGTCCCGGGCGAGTTCTTCGGCCAGGTCGATGTTGGCCGCCTTCACCTTGAGGGCGGCGAGTTTCCCCTTCTCCGCCTCCGCGTTGGCCCTGGCCACCTTCTCCCCCAGGGCGGCCCTCATGGCGTCGTCGGGGCTGACGCCGCCCTTCTCCTTCGCCTCGGCGATCTGCGTGGCGAAGACCTTTGCCACTTCGAGGGTCTGCTCGGCGGATTCGACGGCCTTCTGCTGCGCCTGCACGGCTTTCTCGAGTTCGACGCGGTCGTTGGCGGCCCGCTTCACGGCGAGCCTCGCGGTTTTCAGGGCGAGGTCGGCCTGCTTCACCGAGTTGCGCGCGGCGCGGTCGTCGATGCGGAAGAGCACGGCGCCTTCCTTCACCGCGTCCCCCTCATGCACCTTCACCGCGACCACGCGCCCCGGGTTCGTCGGGTACGGATAGCTGACGCCGGCCTCGACATCCACGTGGCCGATACAGCACAACGCGGCGGGGTTGGTCCCGCCGCCGCCGCCGCCGCCCGCCGGGCCAGCGTTGAAGTGCATCATCCACCCGGAGCCGGCCAGGCTCACGGCCAGGCAGGCGACGCCGAGCAGGCACACGGACGACAACCAGCGCCGCCACCGCGCGCCGTTATGGGGAGAAGCAAGGCTCATGATCGTGAATCCTCGAGCCAGTCGGGTAGATGCGGCGGCCACCTCTCGGGGCGCCGCGGCCGCTCAGTACACGCCGGGCAGCCGGGTCGGGGCCGGGTCGTCGGCACGGGGCGGGGCCAGGCCGGCGCCCTCCGGCTCGCGCAGGCTGCCGTCGTCCAGATAATAAACACGGTCCACGAAGGGGACGATACGGCTGTCGTGGGCCACCACCAGGATGGTCGCGCCGCGGTCGTGGGCCGCGTTCCGCAACAACTCGACCACCTGCTCGCCGTGCGCCCAGTCGAGGGCGCCGGTCGGCTCGTCGGCGAACAGGAAGTGCGGGTTCTTGATCAGCGCCCGGCCGATGGCCACGCGCTGCTTCTCGCCGCCGGACAGCTCGGCCGGCCGCAACTGCGACTTCTTGGCCAAGCCCAGGAGCGCCAGGATCTCGTCGGCCCGCCGCCGCGCCTCCCGCCCCGAAGTGCCCTCGCCCCAGCGCAGGACCATCTCGATCTGCTGCCGGGCGGTCAGCGCGGGGAACAGGTTGTAGCCCTGGAAGATGAAGCCGACGTGCCGCAGGCGGAAGCGCTCGCGATTCCGCTCGGACATCTTCCAAAGATCCTCGCCCAGGGCCAGAACCTGCCCCTCCGACGGGCGGAGCAGGCCGGAGAGGACGGCCAACAGCGTGGACTTGCCGCTGCCCGACGGCCCCATGAGCAGGGCGATCTGACCCGGGTACAGGTCCAGCGACACGTCGCAGAGGGCCGTGGTCCGCGTCTCGCCCTCGCCGAACGTGCGGGTCAGGTGCTTTCCCCGCAAGGTGGGGAGGGCGTAGACGGTGTCCTTCAGCATAGAGGGTCTCCTTGGTCCATCCGGCCGCTTGCGGCTTCGCAGGCGCGCCGAAGCCGCAAGCGGCGAGGTCATTACCTCAGCAGCATGGCCGGTTCCACCAACCGGAGCGAACGCAGGGCGGCCAACCCCGAGAGCATGGCCATCCCCATCGTGATGCCGATGGCCGCCCCCAGCAGTTCCAAGGGGAGGTCAACGCGCAGCCCCCAGAACTCGGCGAGTGCCTTCAGGGCGAAGGCCGCCGGAAGCGCCAGGCAGACGCCGATCAACCCCACCCAGAACGACTGCGCCAGCACCGTCATGGCCATCCGCCAGCGCGGGATGCCCAGCGCCCGCAGCACCGCGTACTCGCGCAGCTGTGCCGCCACCGCCGCGTAGAGCGTCTGGCTCGTCACCACGGCGCCGACCAGCAGGCCCAGCGCCGCCGCGTAACCCATTGCCATGCCCGCCTTGGTCCTGAACAGCCAGTGCAGCCGCGACTGGATGGAAAAGTCCTCGGCCCTCAGTGCCATGAGCTTGTCCGACTTGAGCCGGCGCACCAACTCCGGCGCCTGGGCGGGATCGTGACACTTGGCCAGGACGTAAGTCGTCATCTCGCTGCCGCGCAGCCGCAGCAGGTCGCGCGCCGTGTACAGCGAGCAGAAGACGTAGGGCCCGGCGAGGCTCTTGATGCCCTTGGTAAAGCCGACGACGCGGACGCGGGTGCCGGTGATTTCCGCGTACTCGCCGATGGCCTTGATGTGCAGGCGCTCCCGGTCCGACTCGTCGATCACGATGGCGCCGTGCTCGGTCAGCCGGGACCGGTGCTCGGCCGTCAGCACGTTCAGGGTGCCGAGGTAGTCGTCGCCGAGGCGCGAGCCGACGACCATGCACAGTTCGTTGCCCATCCCCGGCCTCGTCCAGTAGGCGAAGCCCTGCATGTAGATCTCGGTGCGGGCCACCTCTGGCTGCACCGCCACCTTGGCCACCGTGCTCCCCTCATCGATGGGCCGGCCCAAGTCCACGCTCAGCACGTCGGGGGCACTCACCCAGACGTCGGCCTTTGTGCCATCGATCGGGATCGACGTGATGGAAAACAGGCCGAGCAGCAGCCCGCACTGCAGGGCGATGAGCAGGGCGCTGAACGCCACCGCCAGGATGCCCGGCAGGAAGCGGTTCCTCTCATGCCAGAGTGTGGTCAGCGAATACGACATCGATCCCTCCATACCCAGCCGCTTGTGGCTGAGCGTTCGCGTCATCGAGGGATGACGCGAACGCGAAACCGCAAGACGCCTGGGGGGCTAAACGACCGCGAGGGCCGGGCGCGCCGCCCGCGCCGCCGGCACGTCCGCCAGGCTGCCGTCGATGAACGTCTGGTGCCACAGCTGCGTCGCCAGGACGCCGACCAGGCCCATCTCGATCGAGATGCGCAGCATCGACCCCGGCCGCATCGCCTTGAAACGCTGCCGCCACGTCCGCACCGCCTCGACGTCGAAGTAGCCCGTCCGCCGCAGCGACTCCTCGCTGAGCAGCTGGTCCACGAACGGCGGCACGTTCTCGTCGTGGAAGCTGTCGAACGGCGCCCGGAACATCGCCTTGCGCCGCCAGGCGATCTCCGGCGGCAGCCAGCGCTCCGCCAACCGCCGGAGCAGATACTTTTCCGTCAGGCGGCGCATCTTCCAGCGCGGATGAATGGGAGCCAGGTAGTCGAACACCGCCTCGTCGAGGAACGGGTAGCGCGCCTCGACGGAGGAATTCATGGCCACGCGGTCGCCCTTGGCGTTGAGCAGCAACCCCGCCAGGTGACAGCGGATGCCCAGCCACAGCGCCCGGTGAAACGGATGCCACTTGCGCATCCGCTCCCGGTTGGGGTCGAGGTCGGCGTAGGGGACATGGTCGGCCAGCGCGTCGAGCGTCCCCCGGCTGAAGAAGCGCAACTTCGACAGGCTGACCAGGCCGTAGATGTCCAGCCAGGCGTTGTGGCCGCTCAACAACTCCTGCACCCGGGTGACCTGGTCCGCCGAGAAGTGCGGGGCACCCGTCATCCTGACGAACAGGCGCCGCAGCCACTGCGACAGCGGCAGACCGAACACGTCGAGAGAGCCGAGCAGTCGATCGACCTTGTACCACGGGTAGCCGGCCAGCCACTCGTCGGCCCCTTCTCCCGTCAGCGTCACCTTGTAGCCGCGGGCGTGAACCTCGCGCGCCAAGAGCAACAGGGCGGCACACGACGTGTCGATGACCGGCCCCTCGGCGGCGCGGATCAGCTCGGGGTAGGTAGCCAGCGCCTCGTCGGCCCCGAAGGGAACGATCACCGGGTCGGCGCCGAGGTGCCAGGCGACGAGGTTCGCCTCGGCTTGCTCGTTGAGTTTGGGATCCTGGATACTGATCGTGAACGTCGGGATGGACGACCCGCGCACGTGTTTCGCCATGGCCACGACGGTGCTCGAATCGACCCCGCCCGAGAGGTAGGCGACCACCGGCACGTCCGCGCGCAGCCGTCGCTCGACCGCCCCGAGCAGTACCTGCTGGAACCCATCGACAAGTCGCTTTTCATCCGCACAGGGGTCTTCCTGCCCTTCGTCGGGAAAGTCGATCCGCCAGTAAGCGTGCTCGCTCAGCCGGGCCGACTCCCCGGGCCCGCCCATCTGCACGCGCAGGAAGTGCCCCGGCGGCAGGAGCTGGACACCCTCGAAGCACGTCACCGGCCCCGGCAGGGCGAAGAAGGTGAACACGTGGTTGATGCCGCGGAGGTCGGGCCGGGCATCCACGAACCCCGAGGCCAACAGTGCCTTGATCTCCGAGGCGAACAGCAGCCAATCGCCCTGGCGCGTCCAGTAGAGCGGGCAGATGCCGAAGCGGTCGCGGCCCAGGACGAGGCGCTGCCGCCGGCCGTCCCACAGGGCGACGGCGAACTGGCCGCGCAGCTTCTCGAACATCGCCTCGCCGTGGTCCTCCCACAGGTGCGGCAGCAGTTCGGTGTCGCAGTGAGTGATGAACCGGTGACCGCGGCCCTCCAGCAGCAGCTTCTGCTCGGGGTAGTCGAACAATTCGCCGTTGTAAACGACGGCGATGCTGCGGTCCTCGTTGAAAATGGGCTGGCGGCCGTCGGCGAGGCCGACAATGCTCAGCCGGCGGTTCGCAAGGCCGAGGCCGGGCAACTCCAGGAAGCCGTCCTCGTCCGGGCCGCGATGGACGATGGCCAGGGCCATCGCCTGCAACACCCCGGGCGGGACGGGCCGTCTGCCCGACAGATCGATCATGCCCGCGATGCCGCACATTCCGTAAGTCCTCGCTCATTAGTTGGATGCAACTACCAGGATACGGGTTTCACCGCCCCGCGGCCGCAGAATTCTGCCCCCCGGAGGCATATTCGGCGGCCTGCTCGACCTCATCCCTGTACAGCTGCCGGACCCGTCGGGCCATCAGGCGGTCCACCAGGCGCGGCAGGAAGCGGTTGACGCGCAGGATCCAGCGGGCCTCCCAGCCGAGCACCACCTCCGTCCGGTTCTTCACCAGCGCCTCGAGAATGCCCGCGGCCGTCTCTTCCGGCGTCAACCCCTTGTCCATCGCCGCGGCAATCTTCATGCGGCCTTCGTTCCGCAGCAGGTGGGCCATCAGGTCGGTGCGGGTCAGGCCAGGGACGATGAGCAGCACGTCGATATCAAACCGAGCCATCTCGCCGCGAAGCGCTTCGGTGAGGCCGCACAGGGCGAACTTGCTGGCGGAGTATTCCGGCCAGGCGGGCACCCCTCGCCGGCCGCACATGGACGACACGTTGACGATCGCTGGCTGGACGCCATTTCGCAGGAATGGGATCGCTAGCCGGATGAGCTCGGCCGGCGCAAAGAAATTCACCTCCATGATCTGCCGCAGCACTGCCTCGGACGATTCCGCGAAATGGCCGAAACTCCCGATACCTGCATTATTGATGAGAACGTCAAGTCCCCCGAAACGCCGCACCGCCGTATCGATGATGAGGCGGCGGTCGGCGTCGGAAGTCACGTCGGCGGTAACGGCCAGTACCTCTCCCCCCTGGGCCGTCAGGCGGTCGGCGAGTTGCCGCAGTTTGTCGGCCGAGCGGGCGGCCAGGATCAGCCGCGCGCCCCGTCGCGCCGCCTCTTCCGCCAGGCATTGGCCAATTCCCCCAGAACCACCGGTTATCACGATTCGGCGGGCCTGTAACTGCTTTCGCATGTCGAACCTTTCGATTCGAGTTGCTCCGCTCAATTTTCCCTGTCGTCCCAAGTTACCAGAACCGCCGCACTTGCTGAAGTTGATCTCCGGGCAATCGTCTGCCCGAGCGGCGCCCTTACCCCCTTCCTTCGGGAAGAGTGGCAGTACCGGCGCAAGCGCTGTCTTCGGGAGAGTCCTCGGGGAGATTTGACGGCAACGACGGCCCGGGCGCTGGAAGGAGTCGGGAGAAATGGATAATCTGAAGTCGCAAGAGCTTGCGCAGGTCGGGCCCCCAGGTGAGGTGAAGCGATGTCCGCGACCGTGTCTGACCCTCCGGCCCTGAAGCTGAACAGCCCGGAGTTCCTCCGGCGCGTCAATGAGCTGCGGCGCACCGATAACTGGACGAATTGGCTCTACGTGATCCGGGAATACCTCTATCTCGGCGGCGTCGTGGCCCTGACCATCCTCTTTTACACCTGCCGCGCGGACTGGGGCCTGCCGTGGCTGTGCAACGTGCCGGTGACGATCCTCGCAATCACCCTCATCGGCGCGGGGCAGCACCGGTTGACGACGCTGGCACACGAGGCCAGTCACTACATGCTCTTCCGCAATCGCCTGCTGAACGAGCTGTCCTCGGACTTCCTATGCATGTTCTCGGTCTGGAGCACGACGCACCATTATCGCTTGCAGCACATGGCGCATCACCAGTTCCCCAACGACCCGCAGCGCGACCCCGACGTCGCCCAAATGGAGGGGAGCGGTCACCGCTTCCGCTTCCCGATGTCGGCGCGGCGCTTCGTCTGGGAGTGCGTCATCAAGCAGATCCTGTGGCCGCCCGGCCTCATCCGTTACACACGCATGCGCGCCAAGTATGCCTCGACGGGCGGCGGCACCGGGCCGCCCGAGTCCTCGGGCGGGCGCAAGTCGCGGCTGCTGATCGTGCTCGGCATCGTCTACCTCGCGGGGCTGGCGGGGACGCTGGCGCTGCTGACGTACCTGGAGCAGCCGTTGCTGATGGCGCTGGTGCCGGCCGGAATGTTGGCGGCGATGCTGGCGTTCTACGGCGTGGTGCCGGCCGACTATTTCCGCAAGAGCAGCGTCCGCTGCGACGTGTCGCCGCGCTGGACGACGCTGTTTCGCCTCACCTACCTGACCGGCGTGTTCGCGGCGCTGGCCTGGCTGACGTACCTGACCGGCAAGCCCTGGGCGCTCTATTACGCGCTGATTTGGCTGGTGCCGTTGTTCACCTCCTTCTCGTTCTGCATGCTGCTACGGCAGATCGTCCAGCACGGCAACGCGGGCGGCGAGCGCTTCACCAACACGCGCATCTTCCTGGTCAGCCGGGTGATCCGCTTCGCGGTGTTCCCCCTCGGCATGGACTATCACCTGCCGCACCACCTTTTCCCGATGGTGCCGCACTACCGGCTGCCCCAGCTGCACCAGCTGCTCCAGGAGACGGAGGACTATCGGCAACAGGCGACGACCGTGGAGGGGTACTTCTGGCACCGCAACCCGCCGCGGCATCCGACCGTGCTGGAAGTAATGGCGGGCCCAAGGAGCTGACCGCCTGTTGAACAGAGGTCCCATGCCCTCAGTCGTCATCGTCGGCGGCGGCCTGTCGGGGTTGTCCCTCGCCTACCGCCTGCAGCAGGCCGCCCCGCGGGTCGAGATCACGCTCCTTGAAAAGGACGATCGCCCCGGCGGCAAGATCCACACCGATACCCACGACGGCTTCCGCGTCGAGTGGGGCCCCAACGGCTTCCTCGACACCAAGCCGACGACCGCGACGCTGTGCCGCGACCTCGGCCTCGGCGACCGACTGCTTCCCGCCAGCGAGGCCGCCGGCAAGAATCGCTATCTTTTCCTCCGCGGCCAGTTGGCGCGCCTGCCCGACGGGATCGGCTCCTTCCTGCGCACGCCGGTCCTGAGCTGGCGCGGCAAATGGGGCCTCCTCACGGAACGCTTTCGACGGCCGCGACGCGACGGCGCGGATGAGTCGATTGACGCCTTCGCCCGCCGACGGGCCGGCGACGAGGTGGCCGACGTCCTGGCGGACGCCTTCGTCACCGGCATCCACGCCGGCGACCCGAAACTGCTCAGTCTCCGCAGTACCTTCCCGCGCCTGGCTGAGCTGGAAGAGCAGTACGGCAGCGTCATGAAGGGCTTTGCCGCCGCCGCCAGGCAGCGCCGTGCCGAGGCCAAGGCGCGCGGCGAGGTCTACCAGCGGCCCGGCAAGATGTGGTCCTTCCGGGAGGGGCTGCAAGCGCTCATCGACGGCTTGCGCGCCAGCCTGCGGCGGCCGCCGAATCTTGGCGCCGCCGCGCGCCACATTGAGGGAGGGGAAGGTCGTCCGAACTGGACGGTGCGGGGAGAGGGACAGGACCAATGGCAGGCCGACGCCGTGGTGCTGGCCTGTCCCGCCTACGAACAGGCGGCGATCCTGGCGGACCTCGACGCGGATTTGGCCGAGCAAGTCAACGGCATCCCCTACAACCGCGTGGCCGTGGTGGCGATCGGTTACCGGCAGGAGGACGTGCCAATTCCGCTCGACGGCTTCGGCTTCCTGGTGCCGCAGCGCGATCAGCGCGACCTGCTCGGCGTGCAATGGTGCTCCTCGATCTTCCCCGAGCGGGCGCCGCCGGGCACGGTCCTGCTGCGGGCGATGTGCGGCGGCTGGTCGCGGGCGGAGATGGTCGGCTGGGACGACGGCCGACTCCTGGCGACGGTGCGAGCCGAGCTTCGCGCCGCGATGGGCGTGACGGCCGAGCCGGTCTTCCATCGCATCGTGCGCTGGGAGAGGGCGATCCCGCAGTATCACCTCGGACATCAGGAGCGCCTGGCCCGAATCGAGGAGCGGGCGCGGCGCTACCCGGGGCTCTTCCTGGCCGGAAACGCCTACCGTGGCGTGGCCATGAATGACTGCACCGAACAGGCCGTGGCGCTCGCGGCCGATGTGAGGCGCCTCGTCGGCGGGTGAGGGGTTGCCACCGCCTCAGTCGCTTCCGGGGACAGGGCCGCACTGTCTTCGCCGCTTGCAGCTTCGCAGGAACGATTGCGAAGCCGCAAGCGGCGAAGACAGTGTTGTTATAGTTTCTTACCTGCGCACACCCCGATTTGACACCGGCCGGGGGACGGGAAACGACACCACCCCTCGGAAGGAGGGGTGATGTCGTTTTTCTCCCATCGCGGCCGGGGTCGTACCGTGTCGGGATCAGTACTTCAGGCCGAACGTGAGCTGCCCGCCGAACAGGCTCAGGTTGCCGTCCTGGCGCGAGGCGTTGCCGGCGTCGAAGTAGGTCATGTCAACGACCGCCGCGCGGAGGAACGGCTCCACTTTGCGGAGGTGCAAGCAGTATTCCACTCCCAGTTCGAGTTCCGCCACGGGCAAGACGTGTTCGCGGCGATTATCGATCGAGGGGGCCAGGGCCGAACTCCCGCCCACAAGGCCGGCGGGATCGGTCACCACCTGAACCAGGTTGGTCGTCTGGTGAGTCGTGCCGACGAGGAGTGTGCCGCGGGCGTTGGCGAACACGCTCAGGCCGCTGTTGCCGATGCGGACGCGCCCCTCGGTGGCCACGGTCGGGCCGGCCCCCTGGAAGCGCTGGTTGAAGACGAGCGACTGCAGCTCACTGGCGATGGGGTCTCTGCCGATGGCGCCGCCGGCGAAGACCGCCTTGTTGCTCAGGGTGGCCGAATAGAACTGTTCCAGGTCGAGGTAGCGGCCGCCGCCCGACACGATCAGGGAGAAGCGGCCGACGTCCCACTTCTGCATCACTTCGCCGTCGAAGCTGTGGATCTTCAACGTGCTGGTGAAATAGAGCTGATCGGTCCCGGCCCCGGCCCCGAGCACGACCCCCGGTGAGCCGAAAATCCCGCCCGGCAGGATCCCCACCCCGGGGGCCGCGTCGATGAATCCGGTCTTCGCCCCGTCCGGAGTCAGGCTCGTGTGCAGGGTGCTGGAGCCTTCGTCGAACTGGAAGTACCGGGCGCGGACGCCGAGGCCGCTCGGTGACACGATGCCCACGGTGAGGGCGGGCGACACGGTGTAATTCCAGCCGAAATCGCTCTCGGTCTGGAATGGATGGGTGGTGCCGACCCCCGTGGTCGTCGTGAAGGCGGCGTTGTTCTCGAAGTAGGGTTTGAGGAGGTAAGCGGTGGCGGCAGTGAAGAATTCCCAGTGATGGGTCTCACAGTCATGGGCCGCCAGGCAGCCGTCCACCGCGCCGTGCCCCGGCAGGACCGACCAGTCCGGGGGCGGCGTCAGCACGGCGGCCGGCGGCAGGGACTGCTGAGCGGGGACCGGGGACCCACCCGTCAACTCGGTCGGCGCCTGCGCGGCGGCGAAGTTTCCCAGGCATCCGAGGGCCAACACACTGAGCGCCAACCTGTCGAGCCTTCTCATCGTTCTGTCTCCTTCAGGGGTGCAGTCGCTACTGTGGAACTGAGACCATCGACGGCCCCGCGGGCACGAAGGGTTGCATTCCCCACCCGGGGAGCCGGTCGCTTTCACGGGTCGCCTGGTCGGGCGCAAAGAACCCCCGTGACGAACTCACTGGCCACCCCGCATTGCCGGCGACGGCATTGACGTGTGGGATGGCGTCCTTACTATCCTCTTTCGGACGCCGGGCGTTGGGTTATCGACTGGGAATTGCTCAAGTTGGCCCCACACCGTCCCGCGAAGGGTCGCCGGCAGCGGTGGCGCGGCGGATGAGGATGTCTTGGGCTTTGCGCGGGGTGGTCGCACGCGCCGACCGGCGATTTCCTTGACAATTCCTAAAGCGGCGCGGCAATACCGCGCCGCGCGATCAGCCGAAGCGAGAGAGCAACAGGATGGAGGCGATCGCCAGGACGATTCCCGCCACCTCGTAGCGGTTGAGCGTCTCCCCGAAGAGGAACACGCCCATGCCGGTCAGCAGCAGGATCATGCACACGGAGTAGATGACGCCGATGGTCGCCAGTTTGAGGTGGCGCATCACGAACACCCAGGCGAAGGCCGTCGAGGCGTACAGCGCCAGCCCCACGCCGAACCAGCGCGTCAGAAGGGGGCGGTCCGTGCCGCTGGCCCGCTTCAGGAAGTAATCCCCGACGATGCCAAAACAACTCATCGCCACCGCCACCAGGGCGGCCCAGGTGGTCTGACTCATCTTGGGTCTCGCTAAGGGGATATTCATCATTTCCTGACTCAACAACCGTGAAGGTTCCGTTTTCTTTCCCTTGTCAGACGCCGGGGGGCAGTGTACGCAATTCAAGATTCCCCGGGAAGTGGCCGTGGAGCCACGGGTCACGACGACCCCAGGACACCCCTGTGATCGGTCCGCACTTGATCCCCCGGAAGGGCGTGCGATAATCGGCTGTCAGCCCTCTCGTCAACCGCCGGGGGTCGGTAAATGGACCAGCAATTCACCTGCACCCGAGGCCACCGCTGGGGCCGGGCCCCCGACGCCTCGGGCCCGAACCTCTGCCCCGTCTGCGGCGCCGCCCCGGGCTCCCCTTCCGACGCCGAGTGGCTGTCGGTGGCGGCAGGCGCGGACAGTCCGACGACCACCAGGCACGCCCTGGTCCCGGGTTATGAATTGCTGGGACAGGCGGGCATCGGCGACGTCGCCATCGTGTTCAAGGCGCGCGACCTGAAACAGGGCCGGGTCGTCGCCGTGAAATTCCTCCGCTGTGACGAGGAGGCCGCCGCCACCGCGCCCCAGCGCTTCCGGCGCGAGGTCCACTGCCTGGCCAACCTGAGCCATCCCAACGTCGTCACCGCTTACGAGTCGGGCGTGGCGGACGGAGTGCCGTACCTGGTCATCGAGCACCTGTCGGGGGGGACCCTCAGCAAGAAAGTGAACGGCTCACCGCTGCCCCCCCGCGAGGCGGCGCAGCTGCTGGAGACGATGGCGCGGGCGGTCCACTACGTCCACGGACGGGGCTTCGTCCATCGCAATCTGAAGCCGCAGAACATCCTCTTCGCGGCCGACGACAAGCCAAAGCTCATCGACTTCGGCCTCGCCCTGGTGACCGACCGGGACAAGGATCCGGCGGGGGAGGAAGGGGCCATCGTCGGCACGCCGCTGTACATGGCGCCGGAGCAGGCCGAGGGCCGGATGAAAGACATCGGCCCGGCGACCGACGTCTACGGCCTGGGCGCGGTGCTATACGAGTGCCTGACCGGTCGGCCGCCGTTCCAGGGGCCGACGGTGATGGAGACGTTGCAGCGGGTCGGGGCCTGGGAGCCGGTGCCGCCGCGCTCGCTCAACCGCCAGGCCGACGCGGAGATCGAGGGCGTCTGCCTGCGCTGCCTCCAGAAGGCCCCCCGGGATCGCTACGCCAGCGCCCTGGACCTGGCCGAGGACCTGCGCCGCTACCTGGACGGCAAGCCGGTGCAGGGGCGCAAGGCCGGCTTCTGGCAGCGGCTCTTCCGCCGGCCGTGACGGCTGACCCAACGTAACACGGGCTTGACATTGCTTGATCGGGGCGGCGAGTCTGCGATAATCGAGCGATCGTCCTCGTCCGCCCCGGAGATCGCTTCATGGCGCGTCTGCTCACCTGTCCGCAGGGCCACGCGTGGCAGCCGACGGACGGCGGCGCCGACGTGACCCCCTGCCCGGTCTGCGGCGGCGCCGGCTCCCCTTCGTCCGACGAGCGCGACTACGACCCCCGCAAGACGCAGCCGCTGGAGGCGCCCGGCGCCGGCCCCGCCGACATCCCCGACGTGCCCGGTTACGAAATCATCGCCGAGGTCGGTCGCGGCGGCATGGGCGTGGTGTACCGGGCCCGACAGAAGGGACTCAACCGCATCGTCGCCCTGAAGATGATCCTTGGCGGGGCCCACGCCGGCCCTGTCACCCTCGCCCGCTTCCGCGCCGAAGCCGAGGCAGTGGCGCGCTTGCAACACCCGCACATCGTGCAGATCTACGAGGTCAACGAATACCACGGCCGGCCGTACTTCTCGCTGGAGTACATCGAGGGGGGCAGCCTGGCGGAACGCCTCAACGGCACGCCGCAAGCGCCGGACGCCGCCGCCCGTCTCGTCCGCACCCTGGCGGAAGCCATACACGTCGCCCACCAGCGCGGCATCGTGCATCGCGACCTGAAGCCGGGAAACATCCTGCTGGCCGCTTGCGGCTCAGCGCCGAACGCCAAGCCGCAAGCGGCCACACTCATGCCGAAGATCACCGACTTCGGCCTGGCCAAGCGCCTCGACCTGCCGGCGGCGAACACGCAGAGCGGCAGCCTCCTGGGCACGCCGCAGTACATGGCCCCCGAGCAGGCGTCCGGCCACACTCACGCCGTCGGCCCGCCCGCCGATATCTACGCGCTGGGGGCGATGCTCTACGAGATGCTCACCGGCCGGCCGCCGTTCGTCGCCGCGACGCCGCTCGACACGCTCATGCAGGTGGTCCAGCAGGAGCCGGTACCGCCGCGCCGCCTCAACCCCCGGGTACCGCGCGATCTCGATACCATCTGCCTGAAATGTCTCCAGAAGGAGCCGCACAAGCGCTACGAGTCGGCGGAGGCGCTGGCCGACGACCTTGGCCGCTTCCTCGACGGTCAGCCGATCAAGGCGCGGCCGGTTGGGGGCGGGGAGCGTTTCGCCCGCTGGTGCCGGCGCAACCCGGTCGTCGCCGGGCTGACGGTTGCGGTGGCCGTGCTGCTGCTGGCCGCCAGCGCGATCAGCACCCTCGCCGCCGTTCGCATCGCCGGCGCCCGCGACCAGGCCGAGCAGAGCGCCGACGACGCCCGGACGGCTCAGAGGCAGGCTGAGGGCGCGGCCGCCGGGGAGCGCGAGGCGCGGGCGGCGGCGGAGGCGCAGCGGCGTCTCGCGGCCGAGCGTCTGGCGCTGATGCACGTCGCCAGCGGCGGCCGGGCGCTGGACGCCGGCGACCTGTTCGGGGCGCTGCCGTGGTTCGCCGCCGCGCTGCACGAGGCCGAGGGCGACCCCGCGCAAGAGGCGCTGCACCGCACGCGACTGGGGACGGTCCTCCGGCAACTGCCCCGCGTCACACAGGTCTGGTTCCCCGAGGGCGGGGCCCAGTCGGTCGCCGTCAGCCCCGACGGCAAGGTCGTCCTCGTCGTCGGTCGCACCGAGGCGCGCGTGTACGACATCGAGACTGGAGCCGCCGTCATCCCGCCGCTCAGGCCAGGGGAAGGGTCGTCGCTGGGCTGCGGCGCCTTCAGCGCCGATGGGCGACACATCGCCCTTGGCGGTCCGCGCCGGCCGGCGCAGGGCCACGTCGCCGGCGAGGCGCGCGTGTGGGACGCGCGAACCGGGGCACCTGTGACGCCGCCATTGCCGACCGAGGACGAGGTGACCGAGATGGCCTTCGACGGCCGCGGTGCCCGTCTCGTGACGGTGGGCAACCACGCGAGCCACGGTTGGTTTGAACTCAGGAGCGAGGTTTGCGTTTGGGACACGACGACGGGCAAGCCGCTCCACGAACAGGAGCCCGACGCAGAAGTGTTGCGCACCGTCCTCAGCCCCGACGGCAGCCGCTGGCTCAAACTCGCCAAGAAGCGGCAGCGGCCGGGCGGAGACTTCGAGGCGCGCCTGGGGGATGCCGGCACGGGGGAGGCTGCCACGCTGGTGCTCAAAACCGCCGCGCCCATTGAGTACGCTGCCTTCAGCCCAGACGGCCGGCTCATCATCACCATCGATTCGGGGAGTACACGGCTCTGGGATGCCCACAATGGCCAGGCGCTCCCGGTCGTGCCGGGACAGGGTGATCCCACCCTCTTTGCAACCTTCGGGCCCGACGGGCGCCAGATGTTGACGTCCGGTGACCGAACGACGCGCCTGTGGGACGCGACTACCGGGAAGCCGATCGGCTCGCCGCTCGCTCATGAGGGGAACGTGACGGGGGCACGCTTCAGCCCGGCCGGCCACCGTCTGCTCACGACGAGTGGCAGTGCCAGTCTCGGCGCCGCCCGCGTCTGGGATGCGGCCACCGGCCACCCGGTTACGCCACCGCTGCCTCACGAGGGCGCGTGCCCGGCCACTTTCACCCCCGACGGCCGCAGGGTCGTCACCGGTGGGCCGCACGGGAGCGTCTGGCTTTGGGATACCGCCGTGATGGCCCACGCTGCTCCGCCGTTGCGGCACCTGATCGGCGTCAGGCAGGTGGCCTTCAGCCCCGATAGCCGTCGCGCCCTCACCGTGAGCTACCGCGACGCCCGGGTCTGGGACGTTGCCACGGGCGCAGCCATCACGCCGCTGCTGAGCATGCCGGACAGCATTGGGCGGGCGATGTTTAGCCCGGACGGGAGCCGCGTGCTAACCGGCAGTAGCGGGCCGCGCGGTCCGGGTCAGGAGTGGCAGGCTGAGGTACGGGTCTGGGACGCGGCGACGGGGAAGGCGCTGACGCCGTCCCTGACGCACCCCGGCATGAACGTTGCTGCCGCCTTTAGCCCCGATGGCCGGCTGCTGGCCACTGCGGGCGGCTTCCCCAACGGCGAAGCGCGCGTGTGGGAGGCGGCTACCGGCCAGCCAGTCACGCCGCTGCTGCAACTCGCCCACCGCGTGGTGCGCGTCGCCTTCAGTCCCGACGGCAAGCAATTGCTCACCGCCGGCGAGGGCGGCACGGGCGTCGGGGTGAGCTTGCACGACGTGGCCACCGGCCGCGCGCTCTGGCCTACCCTCGCCTACCGCGGCGTTTTCCTCGAGGCGATGTTCGCCCCTGGCGGCCACGACGTCCTGGTCGCTGACCACGAAGGGGTGCGCGTCTGGAAGCCCGCCGAGGGCCGGAGCGACCTCTTACCCTTTCGCACCCGCCCCAGCGAGATGAAATTCAGCGGCGACGCCTCACGCCTGGTGACCGCCCTCGACACGCAGGTACGAGTCTGGGACCCGGCCGCCGGCAAGGAGGTGGCCCCCGCGCTGCAGGCCGGCTCGCAGGTCCACCTGTGGGCGGTTAGCCGCGACGGGTCCAGGCTGGTGACATCGACCGGGAGCGGAGTGGCAAGCCGGTGGGAGTGGCGCCTGTGGGACGGGATCGCGGGGGAGCCGCTGACGCCGCCGGCCGGCGACCACCGCGTCCTCATGAAGGTGTTCTTCAGCCCCGACGGCCGCCGCTTTGTCACCGTCGTGAGCGACGCGAGTGCGCCTTCCGGCCCCGGCCCCTGCGAGGCGCGCGTCTGGGACGCGACCACCGGCCAGGCGCTGACGCCTGCCTTACCGCACCAGAAACTCGTGAGCCAGGCGGTGTTCAGCCCGGACAGCCGCCGCTTGCTGACGGCAAGCGACGACGGCGGATGGCTCTGGGACGTGTCGCCGGACGAACGGCCGCGGGACGACCTGGTCGAACTGGCACACTTCCTGAGTCGGCAGCGCGTTCACGCTGGCGGCGGCTGCCTGCCCGTCGAGTGGGACCGCGCCGATTTTGAGCGACGCTGGCAAGCGCTGCGGAAGGCATACCCGCCGGATTTCACCGCCGCACCCGCGGACGTGTTGGCGTGGCACGACCGCGAGGCCGACCGCTGCGAGCGCGCGCACCAGTGGGAGGTGCTGGCGCAACACCTCGCACCACTCCTGGAAGCAGAACCGAAGTCGCCTCGCCTACACAAGCGCCGGGCGACCGCCCGCGCCGAGCAGGGACAATGGCGGGAGGCAGCCGCTGACTTCGAGCGTTACGCGGCCCTCGACGAGAGCGCCGCAGCCTGGGCCCTGGAGAACGCTGCGGCAGCCCTGCTCGGCGCCGGCGACACCGAGGGCTACCGTCAGATGTGCAACCGCCTTCTGAGCCGGGTCGGCGAGCCGGAAGCTCGGTCCGGCGCACAAGATCTGCTGGGAGTCTGCACGCTCGCCCCCGGCGCCGTGACCGATCCTCAATCGCTGCTGCGGCTGGCCGACCGCGTTTACAAGGACGACCCGGATGATCCCCGGTCGGGTCACGCGCTGGGGACGTCCCTGTACCGCGCCGGCAAGCATCCCGAGGCGCTGGAGCGGCTGAAGGTGGCCGCGAGAGATGGGTCGGTCGGCTCCATGCTCTGGCTGGCGCTGGCCTACGCCCGGACGGGCAAACCCAATGAGGCGCGGCAATGGTTGCGGAAGGCGGCGGAGGCGGAGAAGAAAGAGGTCCGCTGGGTCTACTGGGGCCAACGCCTGGAGGAGCGCTTGCTTCGCGAGGAAGCGGAGACGGAGATCAAGCGGGCACCTTGAGGCAGGCCGGCGGCCTACCCCACGAATGGAAAGGAACTGCCATGTCCCGTCACGCGACCCTCCTCGTCCTCCTCAGCGCCTGCGGCTGCGGCCCCGTCGATCAGCGCGCCGCGACGGCACCGGAGTCCTCGCAGACGGCCACCGAGGGCAAGCGCCCGACCGAACAGGAGAAGATCGAGGCCCTCATCAAGACCGTCGAGGGGCTGCCGGACGCCGTCTTCGTCCGCAACGGCAGCGATTACGATGCCAAAACCGCGGGCAAATTCCTGCGCGGCAAGTGGGACAAGACGCCCGACGTCAAGACCGCCACCGATTTCATCGACAAGGTCGCCAGCGTCTCCTCGACCACCGGCAAGCCGTACACGATCCGCTTCAAGGACGGCAAGGAAGTCAAGAGCGGCGAGTACCTGCGCGCGCAGCTGGAGAAGATGGAAAAGCCGGAGGGCGTAACCGCTCGTCCGCTGTGACGTAATCGGTTCTCCTCGGTGGAGTTACGGCTGCTCGGGGTATAGTCAAAAGGGCCTCCGCGGGATAGGGTGGGTTTGCAGCTG
>Ga0116224_10000094_pt1 | contig 70894 bp, 63 predicted proteins | sample Sb_taG_9_FD_89699 | JGI IMG/M metagenome (GOLD analysis project Ga0116224, IMG submission 89699) | Peat soil microbial communities from Weissenstadt, Germany - Sb_50d_b_LC metaG | ecosystem: Environmental > Terrestrial > Soil > Wetlands > Peat | place: Germany: Weissenstadt | collected 2010-09-21 | reverse complement strand
CCCGGTCTTGCGCAGCGCGTAGTTAGTGTGCGAGTTGACGCCCATCGGACCTGGCCGGTACAGGGCCAGGACGGCGGAGATGTCCTCGAAGTTGTCCGCCTTCATCAGACGCAGCAGCGAGCGCATCGGCCCGCCGTCCAGCTGGAACACGCCGAGCGTGTCACCGCGGGCCAGCAACTCGTAGGTCGGCTTGTCGTCCAGGCCTAGCGTCTCCAGGTCGATCGTGATGCCATGGTTCGCCTCGATGCCAGCGATCGCGTCGTCGAGGATCGTCAGGTTCCGCAGGCCGAGGAAGTCCATCTTGAGCAGGCCGAGATCCTCGCAGCTCGGATAGTCGAACTGGGTGATGATCGCGCCGTCGGCCTCGCGGCGCCAGACCGGGACATGATCGAGCAGGGGCTCGCTGCTCATGATCACCCCGGCGGCGTGCACGCCCGCCTGCCTGATCAGGCCCTCCAGGCCGCGGGCGGTGTCGATCACCTGTTTGACCTCGGCCTCAGCCTCGTACAGCGCCCTGACCTCGCCCGCCTCCCCGTACCGGGGGTGCTCGGGGTCGAAAATGCCAGACAGCGGCACGTCCTTGCCCATCACCGGGGGCGGAAACGCCTTGGTGATCCGGTCACCGAGCGCGTAGGGGAAGCCGAGCACTCGCGCCGAGTCCTTGACCGCGGCCTTGGCCTTGATCGTGCCGTAAGTGATGATCTGAGCTACCCGGTCATCCCCGTACTTCTCGGTCACGTACCGGATCACGTCACCGCGTCGACGTTCGTCGAAATCGATGTCGATGTCGGGCATCGAAACCCGCTCGGGGTTGAGGAAGCGCTCGAACATCAGGCCGAAGGCGATCGGGTCAAGGTCGGTGATGCCCATCGCGTAGGAGACGATCGACCCGGCCGCCGAGCCGCGGCCGGGGCCGACCCTGATCCCGTTGCGCTTGGCCCACATGATGAAGTCCGCGACGACGAGGAAGTACCCGCAGAAACCCATCTGCTCGATGATGCCGATCTCGTATTCGGCCCGCTTCCTGCGCTCCTCGTCATAGCCGTCGGGGAACCGGCGATCCATCCCCGCCCACACTTCCTTGCCGAACCAGCTCTGCTCGGTCTCCCCCTCAGGCAGCGGGAAGTTCGGCATCAAGCTCGCCTTGGCGAACTCGACGTCACAGCGCTCGGCGATCAGCAGGGTGTTGTCGCAGCCGGCCTGCCATTCCGGGTCGTTGCTTGTGGCCCGCATCTCCTGCGGGCTCTTCACGTAGTAGCCGGTGCCCTCGAACTTGAACCGGTCCGGGTCGGCCATGTTGGTCCCGGTCTGCACGCACAACAGCACCTCGTGCGCACGGGCGTCCTCGGGCCTGGTGTAATGCAGGTCGTTGGTCGCCACGAACGGCAACGACAGGTCCCTGGCGATCCGGCGCAGGTCGGCGAACGTGCGGCGCTCGACGTCCAGGCCGTGGTCCATCAGCTCGACGAAGAAGTTCTCCTGGCCGAAAATGTCGCGCAGCTCGGCTGCCGCCGCCCTGGCCTGCTCGTACTGGCCAAGCCGCAGCCTGGTCTGCACCACGCCGCCGGGGCAGCCTGTGGTAGCGATGATGCCATCGGCGTACCTGGCGAGCAGCTCGGTGTCTATCCTCGGCCTGCGGAAGTAGCCCTCGATCGATGCCAGCGAGGACATCCGGAACAGGTTGTACATCCCCTGGGTCGTCTGCGCGAGCAGCGTCATGTGCGTATAGGCGCCCGCGCCGGAGACATCGTCGTCCTTCTGCGCCGGCGTTCCCCACCGCACGGGCTGCTTGTGCCCGCGGTGCTCGGGGGCTACATACGCCTCGGTGCCGATGATCGGCTTGAGGCCGGCCGCCCTTGCCTTCTTCCAGAAGTCGTAGGCGCCGTAGACATTGCCGTGATCGGTCATCGCGACGGCGGACATGCCGCCGCGGTCGCACTCGGCGAACAGATCGTCCAGCCGCGCCGCACCGTCCAGCATGGAGTACTCGGTATGCACGTGCAGGTGCACAAACCCGCCGTCACGCGCGGGCACCGGGTTTGCTGCCGGACCTGCCGCCATGAAGTACCGCCTCCTTCAGGCACGCTGCCAGCAGCCAGCACCGCCGGCTGTAGCCCAGCCGCGGGCAGGCGCGATCCATCACCGACCCCGGGGAAGAAGCCGACCACGCAGCCTGCGGCCTGGACAGCTCGTGGGGCCTGTCCGGCCGTCGGCGCCATGGCCGGCCGGTGGCTTTAACCTAACCCAAACTCATCGCCGCGGGCACTCGGCACGCCCAACGCGCCGGGACTCGCCAGCCGATTACGACTCGGCGGCGAGCAGCGCCAGGGCAGGCAGCAGATCGGCCGAGTACTCGCTGCTGAACTCCACCCACTGGCCATCCCGCGGATGCGCGAAGCCCAGCCGGACCGCGTGCAGCCACTGCCGTCCGGCACCCAGCCGTGCGGCCAGCACGGGATCAGCGCCGTACAGCCGGTCTCCCACGCAGGGATGGCGTATTGCTGCCATATGCACTCTGATCTGGTGGGTTCGCCCGGTCTCCAGCTTCACCTCGACCAGGCTGGCGGCACGGAACGCCTCCAGGGTGTCGTAGTGGGTGATGGCTGGCCTGCCGTCAGCCACGACCGCGAACCTGCCGTCACCGGACGGATGCCGCGCGATCGGCGCGTCGACGGTGCCGCGGAACGGATCGGGATGACCTTGGACAAGCGCGTGATAGCGCTTATCCACTTCTCGGTCCCTGAATGCCTGCTTCAGCACGCTGTACGCGTGCTCGCTCTTGGCCACCACCATCAGGCCGCTGGTGTTGGCGTCCAGCCGGTGCACGATCCCCTGCCGCTCCGCCGCACCGCCGGTGGCGATCTGATAGCCGCCGGCCAGCAGTCCCTGCAGGACGGTGGGCCCGGTCCAGCCAGGCGTCGGATGTGCGGCCACGCCAGGCGGCTTGTCCACAACCACCAGGTCCGCGTCGTCGTGCACGATGATCAGGCCGGGAACGGCCTGCGGCCTCGGCGCGAGGCCGACCGACGGCACCGAGGGCAGCGTCACGTCGAGCCACTCGCCGGCCGGCACCCGGTCAGCCTTGGCGGCTGGCCTGCCGCCGAGAAGCACGGCCCCGCTGCTGATCAGCTCGGCCGCCCGCGCCCTGGACAGGCCGAACATCCTGGCGATCGCCGCGTCAAGCCGCTCGCCGTCCAGGCCTTCTGGCACCGGAACCCGGCGCTGGTCCTGAGCAGTCACCCGGCCTCGCCGCCGCCCTGGCCATCCTGCGCCGGGGCTGGGCCATCGCCGGAACCCGGATCGCCTGGCCCGCCGGCGGCCGGTGGCCGACGGCCTGGACTCATCCCGTCGATCCGCACGCCGCGCACCGCCAGCAGCACGGCGATCACCCCGCCGCAGACGATGCAGGAATCAGCGATGTTGAAGACCGGCCAGTGCGGAACCTGGATCCAGTCCACCACGTAACCGAGGAACGGGCCGGGGTACCGCGCCAGCCGGTCGATCAGATTGCCGGTCGCCCCGCCGAGCAGCAGGCCGAGCGTGATCGCCCAGGCCAGGTTCCTGATCCGGCGCGACGTGCGGAGGATAACCACGATCACGCTGGCGGCGATCAGCGTGAAGATCAGTGTCATCGACGGTCCGATGCTGAACGCGGCACCTGGGTTCCTGGACACCCGAAGCGTCAGCAGACCGCCGAGCAGGCGTACCGGCGCCCGGTTCGACAGCGTCGCGACCACCACCGTCTTGCTGACGATGTCGCAGATCAGGACGGTTAGGGCGACCGCGAGCAGGACTCCGACGCGGCGCGGGCCGCGGGCGGCGACCGCCGGAACCGGCCGGTCCTGCTCGCTCACGGTCTGCCGCCCGGTCAGCGACGTTCCTCGCGTTGCTTGCAGGGCACGCACAGAGTTGCCCTGGGGAACGCCTGCAGACGCGCCTTGCCGATCGGCTGACCGCATGATTCGCACGAGCCATACGTGCCTGCCTCAATCCTGTCTAGCGCCCGTTCGGCCTGCGCGAGGAGTTCCCGCGCGTTGTAAGTGAGCGCGAGTTCGTGCTCCCGCTCATATGCTTTTGCACCAACGTCGGCCTGATCGTCGCCCGCGTCGCTGACCGCATCACCCAGACGGTCGGCGATATCCGATTCGGCCCGGTCTATCTCCATCCGCAGCTCCGCGACCTCCCCGGCCAACTGCTGCCTGACCTTGCTGATCTCGGCGTCAGTCCAGCGCCGCTCGCCGTGGCGCACCGGCAGATCGGCAGCGCCCGATTGTGCCGCTGCGGTCATTCCATCGTCCTTTCGGATCGAGCTAATGATGATCTTGGCTGACAAGTGTCACCGGAGAATAAGTGGTGACCGGGGCGATTCGCAAACATGCCCGGCAGTGACACGGCTAACCCTGCCCGGTCAGTTATCCTTGGGACCCCGGAACGAACGCCATCAGCAACTGGACCGGAGTGCCGCTGGCGCCACGACCAGCGGGAGCAGCCGACCATGCCGCAAGCAGACAGCCACGGGACTCAGCGCGGAGCGCCCGGGGCCCAGCGCGGAGCGCAGCGTCCCTACCCCGATCTGCCGACCGTGGTGAACCTTCCCGCCATCGAGCATGAAGTGCTCCGCCGTTGGCGCTCGGGCCAGGTATTCGAGCGATCACTTGAGCAGACCGTCAGCGGACCGCTGTGGACCTGCTACGAAGGTCCGCCAACGGCCAACGGCATGCCAGGGGTGCACCACGTCCCAGCCCGGGCGATCAAGGATCTGTATCCCCGTTTCAAGACCATGCAGGGGTTCCACGTGCCGCGCCGGGGCGGCTGGGATTGCCACGGGCTGCCGGTCGAGGTAGCCGTCGAGTCCGAGCTTGGCCTGTCTGGCAAGAAGGACATCGAGGCGTACGGGGTCGAGCAGTTCAACGCGCGCTGCCGCGAGTCCGTGCTGCGGCACGTGGACGCGTTCTCCCAGCTCACCGAGCGGATGGGCTACTGGGTAGACCTGTCCGATGCCTACCGGACGATGGACCCGGCCTACATCGAGTCAGTCTGGTGGTCGCTGAAGCAGATCTTCGAGGCCGACCTGCTGGTCAGGGATTACCGGATCAGCCCGTACTGCCCGCGCTGCGAGACCCCGCTCTCTGATCACGAACTTGGCCAGCCGGACGTGTACCAGCCGGTCGCCGATCCCTCGGTGATAGCAAGGTTCAGGCTGTTCACCCTGCCGGCCGGCGCGAACCCGCAACTGCGGGACGCTGACCTGCTGGTCTGGACTACCACGCCATGGACCCTGGTGGCCAATACGGCCGTCGCGGTACACCCAGCGCAGACCTATGCGATTGCCCGCAGAGCCGGCCATGGCGATCGGGTCGTCGTGGCTGAGGATCTGTTTGCCCGGGTGCTCGGCGATGGCTGGCACATCGCCGCCCGAGTCACCGGAGCCGACCTGGCCGGTGCGACCTACCGCCCGGTGTTCAACCTGATCGACATCGTCGGCGCGCACCGGGTGGTCACCGGTGCGTTCGTGACGACGCAGGACGGAACCGGCCTGGTGCACCTGGCCCCGGCCTTTGGCGCCGACGACCTGGCGACCGGGCGGGCAGCCGGGCTGCCCGTGGTCAACCCGATCCGGCCGGACGGGCGCTTCGAGGAGTCGGTACCGCTGGTTGGCGGGATGTTCTTCAAGGCCGCCGACTCGGTGCTGATCGCCAGCCTGGCCGATCGCGGTCTGCTCTTCGCCTCGCACCGGCATGAGCACAGCTACCCGCACTGCTGGCGGTGCCAGACGCCGCTGCTTTACTACGCCCTGCCGTCCTGGTTCATCCGTACCACGGCGATCAAGGACCGGCTGCTCGCCCAGAACGAGCGGACTAACTGGCAGCCGCCGACGATCAAACACGGCCGGTACGGTGACTGGCTGCGCAACAACGTGGACTGGGCGCTGTCCAGGACCAGGTACTGGGGTACCCCGCTGCCGCTGTGGGAGTGCGCGAACGGTCATGTGACCTGCGCCGGCTCGCTCGCCGAGCTGTCGGAACTGGCCGGCCGGGATCTGTCAGGGCTTGATCCGCACCGGCCGCACGTCGACCAGGTGGTCATCAGCTGCCCGCAGTGCGGCGCGGCCGGCCACCGGGTATCAGAGGTTATCGACGTCTGGTACGACGCAGGCTCGATGCCCTTCGCTCAGCACGGCGCGCCGCACCTGGGCACAGCCGCGTTCGAGCGGAGCTTCCCCGCGCAGTTCATCTCGGAAGGGATGGACCAGACCCGCGGCTGGTTCTACGCGCTGATGGCCATCGGCACGCTGGTCTTCGGCAGGTCGGCCTTCGAGACCGCGGTGTGCCTGGGGATCGTGGTCGACGAGCGCGGCCGCAAGATGAGCAAGAGCCTCGGCAACGTGATCGAGCCGCTGCCGCTGATGGAGGAGCACGGGGCCGACGCCGTCCGGTGGTTCTTCACCGCAGCCACGCCACCGTGGGCTAGCCAGCAGGTATCCCACGCCGCCATCGCCGAGATCGTCAGGAAGGTGCTGCTCACCTACTGGAACACGGTGTCATTCTTCGTTCGCTACGCAAACGCAGCCGCCGCTGGCGGCATCGCCTGGCAGCCAGGACAAGATGCCACGCCGACGGCAGAGCGCCGGCCGGTCCTGGACAGGTGGCTGCTCAGCCAGTTGCAGGCCCTGGTCCGCGCTGTCACGGCGGATCTTGAGGCATTCGACTCGGCGGCGGCCGGGCGTCGGATCACCGGCTTCATCGATGAGTTGTCGAACTGGTACGTGCGCAGATCTCGCCGCCGGTTCTGGGATGGCCCGGCCACTGCGGACGGTGCCGCCGCCTTCGCGACGCTGCATGAGTGCCTGGAGACCCTGACCAGGCTGATGGCACCGCTGGCGCCGTTTCTCAGCGATTTTGTGTGGAGTGTGCTGCGAGCAGCGGATGCGCCCGATTCTGTGCACCTCGCGTCCTGGCCCACCGCGCAGCCGAGCCTGATCGATGAGCGGCTGGCCGGGCAGCTGGCTCTCACTCGCCGACTGGTTGAGCTCGGCCGCTCCGCCCGGGCCGGCGCACTGGTCAAGCTCAGGCAACCGCTGGCCAAAGCCCTGGTCAGCGCGGCCGGATTCGCCGAGCTATCCGCCGAGCTGCGCGACCAGATGGCTGACGAGCTGAATGTCCGTGCCATCGAATCGCTGGCCGCGGTGGGCGCCGATCTCGTCGAGTACGCGGTACGGCCGAACTTCCGAGCGCTCGGCCCCCGGTTCGGCAAGGACACGCCCGCTGTGGCCACCGCCATCGAGCTGGCCGATCCGGCCCGGCTGGCCACCAGCTTGACCTCGGCGGGAACGGCAGCGGTTCAGGTCGGCAGCGAGCAGATAAGCCTGACGCCGGATCAGGTCGTCATCACCCAGACGCCGCGCTCCGGCTGGGCGGTAGCCACCGAGGGCGGCGAGACCGTCGCGCTTGAGGTGCTGATCACACCTGAATTGCGCAGGGAGGGTCTAGCCAGGGACGTGGTCCGGCAGATCCAGGAGGCACGCAAGGGTGACGGGCTCGACGTCAGCGACCGGATCTTGGTCCGCTGGGCCACGTCGGATGCCGAGCTAGCGACCGCGCTCGCCGAGCACGGACCGATGATCAGTGCCGAGGTCCTGGCGACCGATTACGGCCAAGGGACTGGTGCCGACGCCGGGTCTGATGCGCGCGAGCACACCGATGGCGCACTCGGCCTGACCTTCTGGGTTCGCCGCCTAGCCGCCTGAGCCGCCGCCCGAGCCGCCGCTTGATCAGTCGGCAGCCACGCCTGCTGGCGCCTTGTCAGGCTGACAGGCCCGGCATGGCACGCAGCCGCCTTCGGTCGCTGCTTCCCTGGTCATGCTCTCCAGATCACCAGGGGTCAGGAAACGGATCAGGATGCAGTCGCTGCGGTGGTACCTGGTGATTCCTGGCACCACCTTGACCGTGTCTGATGTCGAGGTGGACGCGGCAGGCGACTCTTCCTCGGCAGCAGCAGCCGCGGCAGCGACGGCGGTGGCGGCCGGTCCGGCACTACCGGCGCTCGATTCGCCGACCAGGTCCGGCTCGGCCCTGCTCTCGCCGTTAACCGCCCGGTCGGCACCGCCTGCGGCGGGACCGCCGGTTCTGGCCGGCGCCTGGCCGCCAGTGCTTGCCGCTGCCACCGGCACTTGCGCCGACGACGCCCTGCGGTCAGGTTTGCGCTCCGCTGGCGCACCGGTCGCGGGTCCGGCAGCCTTCTTCGCTGCCTGCTCCCGGATCCCGGCATCGGCTGCCATCGGCTGGCCCGCTCCAGGTGCTGCGGGCGCTGCCGACGCAGGCTTGACCGCTTCGGCGGCCACCTCGGTCCTGGCCGGCCTCCCGGCCGCAGCGGTCCGCCTGAGTTCAGGCCCAGGTGACGGCGCCGCGGCTGGCTCGGCTGACGCGGCGGGCGCGCGCGGCCTGCTCCGATCGGGGGTCACGGCTGGCTCAGACCTGCCGCTCCGGTCTCGTTCGGCAGCGACCTCCGCTTCCCCGCGATCCGGCGTCAGGTTTGATTCGGCCCCGGCGGGCTTGCCCTGCCGGGTCGGCCGGTCCGACCTGGCGGCATGGGCGGCCCGGCTCCGGCCCGATCCGCTCGCCACCACCTGGACTGGCGGTTCAGCTCGGTCGGCTGGCGCGGCCGACTGCGGCTGGCTGGCTGGCCCTGCTGGCCGAGGCGAAGTCAGCTGCGGTGTGGCGGCAAGCTCGGCGACTTGCTTTCCTTGCGCTGCCCGATCATTCGTGGCAGCCGAGCCGAAGATCTCAGTGCGCCAGATCAGGACGCCGATCAGTAGCATCAGTCCGGCTAGCGCGGCGACCCCGATCGCCAGGTAGACAAGCAGCAGGCTGCTGGTGACGACTCCCGTCACCAGCAGCCCGATTGCGATCAGTACGACCGACAGGACCGCGCCAAACCGGATCACACGCAAACTCCACTAGCGAGGCCGAGCAGACTTCGGGCTAGCGACGGTCATGCTGGCCGGTGTCGGCCGGGTGATACCCCCCATTGTGAGCGACCGGCTCGGCCACGCCTGCGAACGAGCTCGCCGGTGTGGATTGCCCGCCATTGCGCATGTCTACCCGGCCAACGCCGACTCCGACCGCTGGCTGCGGACCGGTAGCCGCCACGGCAGGGAATACTCCGCTGTCTGCCGCGCCGGCCTCCAGGTCGCGCAACTGGCCTTCCAGGTAGGCCTTGAGCCTGCTGCGGTACTCGCGCTCGAATGCCCGCAGGTCGTCGACCCGCCGCTCCAGTTCCTCGCGGGACTGGACGAGCGAGCCCATCGCCTGACGGTGCCGCTCCTGCGCATCGCGCTCCAGGCTCTCGGCCCTGGCCCGCGCGTCGCTGGTGATCTGCTCAGACTGACGGCGAGCCTTGGTGAGCAGGTCGTCTGCCTCCCGCCTGGCGCGGCTGAGCGTCTCGTCCGCCTCGCGGCGTGCGTCGGCGATCGCCTGATCCGCGGTCTGCTGAGCCAGGGCCAGGACCCGCGCGGCGGTGTCCATGTTGTCCTCTGGCGACCTCGTCCCGCTCATCATCATGGGCTCAGGTCGCCGCTCAGGCTCGATCCGCATCGGCTCGCTGGTCATCAGCTCGGGGCCGCTGTCCAGGTGCGGGCTGGTCAGCGGAGCCGCCATCTTCCCGCCGCGGAGCACCTCGGCGAGCTTCGCCCGCAGCTCCTCGTTCTCCTGGATGAGCCGGTCGAGTTCTGCCTCGACCTCGTCAAGGAAGGCGTCCACCTCTTCCTCGTCGTACCCGGGCCTGAGCCTGGTCGTGCTGAACTGCTTGTTCCGCACATCCGCGGGCGTCAGTGGCATGTCCTCGTCTCCTTGGCGCGTGGGTCCCCTAGCGAGGCTACCTGATCACAAGATGCTTACGACCCACAGCAACACAATGACCACAAAGAACAACAGGGTGTAGCTGAGGTCTAGGGCAACACTACCGAGCCGGACCGGCCGAATGTAGCGCCTCAGAAATTTCAGTGGCGGATCGGTGGCCGTGTAGATGATCTCTGCGGCCATCGCCAGCAGGCCGGACGGGGACCAGGACCTGCTGTAGGCCTGCAGCATGTCGAAAATCAGCCGACCGATGAGCAGCAGCAGGTAGACCCACAGCAAGTAGGTCAGCACGATCTTGACGACGGTCACGTTGCCGCCCTGCTGGCCGGGGTGGCCTCGCGCCGGGCGGACGGACACCGCGATACGTAGCTCACTGGCTGATACCTAGCTCTGGTTGAAGAAGTCCCGCTCCGCGATTCTGGCCTTGTCCTCCGCGGTCACCTCGACGTTCGCCGGGGAGAGCAGGAACACCTTGTTCGTCACCCGCTCGATCGAACCGCGAAGCCCGAAGATCAGGCCGGCCGAGAAGTCGACGAGGCGCTTGGCGTCGCTATCGACCATCTCGGTCAGGTTCATGATCACTGGAGTGCCCTCGCGGAAATGCTCGCCGATGGTCCGGGCCTCATTGTACGTACGAGGGTGCAACGTCGTGATCCGGGCCAGGTCGGTCGTATGCACATGTTCCGGTGTCATCCGCCGGTCGTTCCTGCTCCGGCTGTCGTAGCTGCCGTCGCTGACATAGCCCGGCGGCACCTCGTGCGGGTCGTCGTGCTCGGTGTACTCGGTGACGTAGTCCGGATAATCGTCACCTTCGCCGTACTCGTCCTGGTAGTGATCGTCGTAGCGATGGTCGTCCTCTACCAGGCCGAGATAGACCGCCATCTTGCGCATCGCGCTGGCCATACTCAGTCCTCCGTCATGCCGCTATGCAGCAATCACCAGTGCAGCAAACACCAGTCCAGCAAGCGCCAGTGCAGCGAGCACCGGTGCCGCAAAACCCCGGTGCAGCGCAGCTCACACCGCGTGCTACGCGTCGGACATTACCTGACGAAGCCTGGTCGGCCGCCGAGCAACGCCGTACCGACACGTACATGTGTCGCACCTTCTGCGATGGCCTCGTCAAGGTCACCGCTCATGCCCGCGGAAATCATCATTGCTCCCGGGTGGTCCGCGCGCACCGCCTGCGCAACCCGCCGCAGCACGCGGAACGCGGGTGCTGGCGGCTCACCGAGCGGCGCGACCGCCATGACACCGCCGAGCACCAGCCCGTCCTCGGCGGCTACCAGGTCGGCCAGGCCAGGGGCTTCAGCGGGGAGCACGCCACCCCGGCCAGGAGCCGCGTCGAGGCTGACCTGAATCAGGCAGGTGACGGTGCGTCCGGCGGCGCGGGAGCGCTGGCCGAGAGCGCGGACCAGCCGGTCCCGGTCGACCGAGTGGATCACGTCGGCGTAGCTGACCACGCTCGCGCACTTGTTGACTTGCAACTGGCCGACGAAGTGCCAGTTCAGCGGAAGCCCGAGCGCGGCACATTCGGCCGCTTTCGGCGCCGCCTCCTGATCCCGGTTTTCCCCGATGTCGACCACTCCCAGAGCGCTGAGCAGCCGGATGTCGGACACCGGGAAGGTCTTGGTAACGGCAATCAGGGTCACCTCGCCGCTGTCCCTGCCTGCCGCCGCACAGGCCGCCGCGATTCTCGCCCGCAGTGCCTTCAGGGACTCACGCAGCTCGGCAGCCCGGCCGACCTGGTTGCCCGCATCCCCCGTCATGGTCTCATCGCGGCGCGAGCCAGATCAGGCCGGCGAACCGCCCGGTCCGGCCGTCTCTGCGGTAGGAGTACAGCTCGCCGGACTCTGCGGTGCACCGGTCGTCGGCGCTGACGGCGCTGACGCCCAGTCTGGTCAGCTGAGCCAGGACGCCGGCCCGGATGTCTATCCCCGGCGTCCCTTGCCTGGTGCTGCAGGCGGACTCGGGCACCGCGGCGGCCACCTGATCTCGCAGTACCGCAGGCACCTCATAGCACTGGCCGCAGATGGCGGGCCCGATCGCGGCGTGCATCCGGCTGGGATCGGCGCCAGCCAGAGACATCGCCGCGACGAGGGCGGCCACCACGCCGGCCTCCATCCCGGCACGCCCAGCGTGCGCGGCGCCCACCAGCCCGGCCACCGGATCGGCGATCAGCACCGGCGCGCAGTCGGCGGCCAGCGCACCGACTGCCACGGCTGGCGAGTCGGTGAAGAGCGCATCGGCTTCTGGGTCAGGGTCCGAGCTCCCCTGGGCCGCCGAGTCCGGCGCCGCGCGGGCCACGGCTATCCCGTGCACCTGCCGCATCCACGCCAGCCGGCCCGGCCCAGGACCGATCGCCTGCAGCAGCTGGTTGCGGTTGCGAGTGACCGACGCAGGATCGTCTCCCACCGAATAGCTCAGGTTAAGCGTGCCGAACGGATCGGAACTGCAGCCGCCGACCCGCCCCGTGAACAGCCCAAGCACCCCGTCGCACAGCGCGAACGGCCGCAGCGAGTCAGTACTGGCCGAACCAGGCCCGCTCACCTGTGCAGTCATTTGAGGAAGTCGGGGACGTCGAGCTCGTCGTCCTCCTCGAAGACCACCGGCCTGCGCCGGGTACCTGGGCCATCGCCGCCGCGAACCGCCGAAGCGACGGCACCGCCCGCTTGGCCGGGCCTGGCGTCGATCCCGGCCATGGCGCTCGCTGCGGCTCTCGGTGCGGGGACGACCGCGTCGGTCGTATCCGTTGCCACCTGCTGATCCGCGGCTTCCGGTTCGTCCGCCGCTTGCTTGCCATTGCCCGGTGCTTCGCCAGCCGCAGCGGCCACCTGCGCTGGCCGGGCACCATCGCCGGCCACCCGAGCAGCAGCGGCCGGCTCGGCGAACACCGGCGGGTCTTTGAGCGCGGGGAGCGACACCGGCTGCCACGGAGCGCTGAAGGCATCCGATCCGTGCGACGGCGCCGGGTAGGCGGCGACCGAGCGTCCCGGCCTGGTTCGCCCGCTCTGGGTCTCGTCGAAGCCAGCGGCGATCACCGTTACCCGCACCTCGTCGCCGAGCGCGTCATCGATGACCGCGCCGAAGATGATGTTGGCATCCGGCGCGGCTGAGTTTGCTACCAGCTGTGCCGCCTCGTTGATCTCGAACAAGCCGAGATCCGAGCCGCCCTGAATGGAAAGCAGCACGCCGTGGGCACCGTCAATGCTTGCCTCTAGCAGCGGGCTTGAGATGGCCATCTCGGCGGCCGCGACGGCCCGGTCGTCGCCGCGCGACGAGCCGATTCCCATCAGCGCGGAGCCGGCCCCAGACATGACCGACTTGACGTCGGCGAAGTCCAGATTGATCAGGCCCGGAGTGGTGATCAGATCGGTGATTCCCTGCACGCCGGAGAGCAGCACCTGGTCGGCGGCCTTGAACGCGTCAAGCACGCTGACATGCCGGTCGGAGATGGAGAGCAGCCGGTCGTTCGGGATCACGATCAGCGTGTCGACCTCGCTGCGCAGCCGCTCGATCCCGGCGTCGGCCTGGGAAGCCCGGCGCTTGCCCTCGAACCCGAACGGGCGGGTCACGACGCCGATGGTCAGCGCGCCAAGCGAGCGAGCCACCTGCGCGACCACGGGAGCCCCGCCGGTTCCGGTGCCGCCGCCCTCTCCGGCCGTGACGAAGACCATGTCGGCGCCCTTGAGCACCTCCTCGATCTCCTCACGGTGATCTTCGGCGGCCCTGGAACCTACATCTGGATTGGCGCCGGCGCCTAGTCCCCTGGTGAGTTCCCTGCCGACGTCCAGCTTGACGTCGGCATCGCTCATCAGCAGTGCCTGAGCGTCGGTATTGATCGCAATGAACTCGACGCCCTTCAGGCCCTCTTCGATCATCCGGTTTACGGCATTGACGCCGCCCCCGCCAATACCGACGACCTTGATGACCGCGAGATAGTTCTGCGGTGCTGCCACGGAGGGACCTTCCCGTTCGTCTGAGTATCGCGAATATTGCAGGCCGCCCTACGGCCCGTTATCCCGGCAGGTTCGGAACGCTCCGGCAACGTGGTTCACCGAGAAACTCCCCCGCTAACGCCGGCCCGGCAGGTTCCGTGCTTTCGCATATCAGTGCTCACTCTCAGTGCTCACCCCTAGGTCTCACCCTCAGGTTGAGATTTAGAGTTATGTAAAGCTGCCGATTGATAGGGACAGTAGAGTTGCCCGGCTAGGCGGTCAACTAACTGCCCCCTAAGGCCGGTCCGGCGTGTCGCGGTCAATGCGGCCGCCTAGCCACCGGTCACTGCCGTGCCCGGGTCGCTGACGTCGTAATACCGCGCCTGCGTGCGGAGCAGGATGACGAGCTCGCTGGCCTTCGCTGCCTCCCGGTCGGCGCCGCCCCAGACGACCGTCAGACCGCCGCGCAGCAGCAGGGTCACCGCCGCAGGCCCGGCTGCCCTGACCGCGGTCACCAGCTGGCGCAGCCGCTCAGGCAGGCCCCGCAGCACCGTGCCGGCCGCCAGCACCGCCGGCCGGCCGCGCAGTTCGGCCACCGGTCCGGCCGGCGCCAGCAGGACCGGCAGGCCAGCCGGCCGGATGTTCTGCCAAGCCAGCGCCACGCCGTAGCCGTCCACCACGTCATAGCCGCCATGGGTGGGCACGGCGAAGACCGCCGTTCGCTGCTTGATCCAGATCACGACCGTGTCCGGCCACGACCGCACCACCCGGGCTGACTGCACCAGCGTTATCTGTTCCACCCGGCGCGCCACCGCACCGGTATCGATCCGGATCAGCGGGGTGCCGATCCTGATCCCGGCGGCCGCGAGCACCGTGGCCCTGGACACCAGCCTCGATCCGCTGACCTGCACCGACCGCACCACCAGCAGACTCGACCCGAGCAGCGCCCAGGCAACGCCAGCGACCAGGGCAGCGGCAGCCACGCCGAAGAACGCGGACTTCCACGGATCATGGCCGCGGCCTGAACCGCGGCGGGCTCGCCTCACCCGCCGTCACCCGCGCGGTGCCGCAGTGCGGCCACGATCGGCGGCCCGAGTGCGGTCACATCGCCGGCACCCATGGTCAGCACCACGTCCCCTGGCTTGGCGATGTCCGCGATCGCGATCGGAACGCCGCTGCGGTCAGGACAGAAGACCGCCCGTCCGCCCGGCACGGCGGATGCCACGATGGCTCCGGTGACTCCCGGCTCCGGATCCTCCCGCGCCGCGTAGATATCGAGCACGAAGACCTCATCGGCCCGGCCAAGCGCCATCCCGAACTCCGCGGCGAAGAATCTCGTGCGGCTGAACAGGTGCGGCTGGAAGATGGCGATCACCCGGCCGCCAGCCGCCAGTGCCCGCGCGGCGCTCAGATCAGCGCTCAGCTCGGTCGGATGATGCGCATAGCTGTCGAACACCCGCACCCCGTCAGCCTCGCCCTTGAGCTCCATCCGGCGGCGTGCGCCCTGGTAGGCGGCCAGACCTTCGGCCGCAAGCTCGGGGCTGAAGCCGAGCTCGACCACGGTGGCATAGGCCGCCGCCGCGTTCAGCGCGTTGTGCCTGCCTGGCACGGCGATCCGCAGCCGGACCGGGCCGAGACCAGCCAGCCTTGCCCGGTTCCTGGCGGTCAGCTCGAATTCGGTCGCCATCCCGGCCGGAGTGACCGCGGCCACCAGGTAATCCGCGTCGTCCCGCTCGCCGTAGCTCACGCAGCGCAGTCCAGCACCGGATGACCTCGCGGCCAGCCTGCTGGCACCGGCATCGTCGGCGCAGGTGACCAGCAGGCCGCCGGGACTGACCCGGCCGGCGAAAGCCGCGAACATGTCCTCGATCTGGCCCAGGCTGCCGTAGTTGTCCAGATGGTCAGCCTCGATGCAGGTCACGACCGCCGCTTCCGGCCTGAGCATCAGGAACGAGCCATCGCTCTCGTCGGCCTCGGCGACGAAGGCGGCGCCGGTGCCGTCGGCGGCGCCCAAGCCGGTCTCGGTGAGAATCCCGCCGATCACATACGACGGATCGGCCTGGCAGCGGCGCAGCATGGTGGTGATCACCGACGTGGTCGTGGTCTTGCCGTGCGTACCGGCCACCGCGATTCCCTGGCGGCCGATCATGAGCGAGGCGAGCGCCGAGGCCCGGTGCAGCACTCGCATCCCCAGCCGGTTCGCCTCAGCCAGTTCGGCGTTGTCCGCCCGGACCGCGCTGGTCGCCACCAGCGTGTCCGCCATCTGCAGATGCTCAGCGGAGTGCCCGAGCAGCGCCCGCACCCCAAGATCGGCTAGCTGGTCGAGCTCGGCGCAGGCCGCCCGGTCGCAGCCGGACACCGGCACGCCCCTAGCCAGCATGACGCGGGCGACGCCGGACATTCCGGCGCCACCGATCCCGATGAAGTGCACCCGGCCAAGCTCGCTGAGCGGAACCGGCTCGACCGGGGGAAACAGGCTCATCCGGGCATACCTCCTGTAGGCGTCATCGGCCGCGGTGGCTGCCGCGATGCCGGCTGCCCCGGTCCGGCTGGCTCGGCCCGGCCGGCCGGGACCGGCTGCCCCGGTCGGGTCGGCCGGAGCCGACCGCACCGGCGTCAGCGACGGCGATCGTCACAGCGGCAAGCGCGTTGTCGGCGTCGCGGTTGCCGACGCCGGCCGCCGCCCGTGACATCGAGGCCACGAGTTCGTGATCAAGCAGCACGCCGAGCAGCACATTGCGAATCCAGTCCGGGCTCAGGCTGGCATCATCCACGATCAGGCCGCCGCCCGCACGCTCGATCGGCAGCGCGTTGAGCCGCTGCTCGCCGTTGCCGTGCGGAAGCGGCACGTAGGCGGCGGGCAGGCCGACAGCGGTCAGTTCGGCGCAGGTCATCGCGCCTGCCCGGCAGAGGGCAAAGTCCGCGGCGGCGTATGCGAGATCCATCCGGTCCAGGTATTCCAGGGCAACGTAAGGCACGTCGCCGCTGGGCACCCGCAGTTCGGTGCCGGTGCGGGGCCCGATGATGTGCAGCACTTGAATGCCGACGGCGCGGATCGCGTCGGCCGCTCCGAGCACGGTCCGGTTCAGCGAGGCTGCGCCCTGCGACCCGCCGGTTACCAGCAGCACGGGCAGGTCTGGCCTGAGGCCGAAATGCGCACGGGCCTTGTCGCTCATCGCCAGCCGGTCGAGCCCGGCGATCTCCCGGCGGATCGGAATCCCGATCTGGGTCGCGTGCGGCAGCCTGGTGCCGGGCTGACCGGTGAAGACGTGCCTGGTCAGCCGCGCGCCGATCCGGTTAGCCAGGCCGGGGCGGGCGTTAGCCTCGTGCACCACGATCGGCACCCGGTGCCTTTTCGCGGCGAGGTATCCCGGCGTTGCCACATAACCGCCGAAGCCGACCAGCACATTGGCCTGGGTCCGGCTGAGCACCGCCGCGGCGGCGGCAACAGCGCCGACCATCCGCCGCGGTACCGACAGCAACTCCGGCGTCAGCGAGCGGGGCAGCGGGACCGCCGGGATCAGCTCGAGCGCGTACCCGCGGGCCGGGATCAGCCGAGTTTCCAGACCGCGCTCGGTACCCAGGCAGGCGATCCTGATCGCCGGGTCAGCGCGGCGCAGCGCATCGGCGAGCGCCAGCGCAGGCTCGATGTGGCCGCCAGTCCCGCCGCCGGCGATGATCACACTTCGTGCCATCGCGCCTCACTTTCCTGCTCGCGGCCGACCGCCCGGCCCTGGCGCCCGGTCCTGGCGGCCAGCCGGCGGCCGGTCCTGGCGGCCAGCTGGCGGCGGTCGCTGCGACCGCTGATCCCGCGGCCGGGTCTGCTGCCCGGTGCTGCCCGGCTCCGCCAGCTTAAACATGCCGCCAGGATTCGCTGGCCGCGACGGGTGCCCAGGCCGCGCCAGACCCGATTGTGCTTGCTGCGCAGATTTGGGGGCTGGTGGTCGGCGCACCGGACTGCCGACCTGGCGCTCCCGCTCCCTCGGCCGACCGCGCGGGCCGAGCGGGCCGCGCGGGCCGAGCGGGCCGAGCGGGCCGTGCGGGCCACCAAGGCCCAGCCGACCGATGGCACGCCGGCGCAGGCCAGGACCGGCCAGCGCCTGCCCGGCACCGGGCTCATACCTGGCGAACGACAGCAGCATGCCCACCGCGGCCATCGTGACAAGCAGCGAGGATAGGCCGTTCGAGATCAGCGGCAGCGGCACCCCGGTGATCGGCAGCAGACCGATCACCGCGCAGATGTTCACCAGCGCCTGGGCCACGATCCAGGCGGTCGCTCCGGCAGCGGCGAGCCGCATGAACGGGTCGGTCACCCGCCGCGCGACCCGCAGGCCGGCATAGGCGAGGCCGCCGTACAGCAGCACGACGCAGCCCGTGCCGATCAGACCGAGTTCCTCGCCGAGAATGGCGAAGATGAAGTCCGTGCTTGCGTTCGGCACCCAGCCCCACTTCCCGTGGCTGTTGCCCAGGCCGACGCCGAAGATGCCGCCGGAGCCGATCGCGTCCTTTCCCTGGAGCAGCTGCCAGGACGATCCAGCGGCCTGCGACTGGCCGTCGAACCAGGCGAAGAGCCGGCTGGACCGGTACGAGACGGCCAGGATCATGATCAGCAGCACGAACCCGATCAGCCCGAGTACGCCCACGAACAGCCTGCCTGGGGTACCGATTACCCAGAGCAGCGCCAGGAAGATCACCAGCAGCACGAACGTGGTACCGAGGTCGTCGCCGATCAGCAGGACGAGCAGGGCCGCCACGGGCAACAGCGGGATCAGCAGACCCCGCCAGTCGCGCAGCTGTCCGAGCTTCTCCCGGCGCGCCAGCAGGTCGGCGCCCCAGATCAGGAACGCCAGCTTGGCGAACTCGGACGGCTGCAGCGGGACGCCTGCCACCGAGATCCAGCGCTGGGAACCGGACACGGTCATCCCGACGGCCAGCACCAGCAGCAGGCCGGCCATCGCGACTCCAAGCAGCGGCCTGGCCACCGCCCGCAGCAGCGCGGGCGGCGCTTTGGACAGCGCCCACATCATCGGCAGTCCGACCAGCACGCCGATCAATTGCTTGCCGAACACGGCCCACGGCGACATGCCGCCGTCCAGCTGGGAGGCGTACGAGGTCGACCACACCATCACCAGGCCGAGCGCGAGCAGCAGCCCGGTTACCCCGATCAGCAGGTAGTACGAGGTCAGCGGCCGGTCCAAGGGGGCTACCAGGGCCCTGATCGCGGCCCAGGGCCGGGCCGGCTCGCGCCTGAGGTAGTCCCCGGCGCCGCCCCCGTCAGGCTCGACGGCGGCAGCTGGCCGGGCCGGCGCGGTGCTCAATGCGCCGCCGCCAGCCGCTTGACCGCTGCCGCGAACGCGTCACCCCGTGCCGGGTAGCCGCGGAAGATGTCGAACGACTGGGCAGCGGGCGCCAGCAGCACCGTGTCGCCGGGCTGGGCCAGCGCCGCCGCCTGCGTGACCACGAGATCCATGACTCCAGTGTCGGTGCTGGTCACCTCAACGACCGGGACCTCGGGTGCGTGTCGCGCCAGCGCCGCGGCGATCTTGCCCCGGTCGGCGCCGAGCAGCACCACCCCGCGCAGCCGCGGCGCCACGTTGGTGATCAGCTGCTCAAGGTCCGCATCGGCGCCCCTGAACAGCCCGCCGGCCACCCAGACGACCGAACCGAACGCGGCCAGCGACACGGCGGCCGCATGCGGGTTGCTTGCTTTCGAATCATCCACGAAATCGACGTCGCCGATGCTGCCCACCAGGCTGATCCGGTGCGGCTCAGGGCGGCAGCCGAGCAGTCCGGCGCTGATCGCCGCGGCGGGCGCGCCGTAAGCCCTGGCCAGCGCAGCCGCGGCCAGCGCGTTGGCCACGTTGTGCGGCGCGGGCGGGCGGCCGCGAGCAGCGGGATCGGGTCCGGATACATCGCTCACCGCGGCCAGCCGCACGCCCGCGGCCCCGTCCTGGCTATCGAACGCGCGGTCGACCAGGAAACCCCCGGCGACGCCGAGCTCGCCTGGAGCCGGCTCGCCGAGCCGGAACGGGACGACCCGCCCGGCCCCGGCCGCGCTGGCCGTCGCCGCCAGCCGGGCGGAGCAGGCGTCGTCCGCATTGCAGACCGCGACCGTGCCAGGCGCGTAGATCCGCGCCTTGGCTGCGACATAGGACTCGAAGTCGCCATGCCAGTCCAGGTGATGCGCGGCCAGATTGAGCACCACCGCGGCATCCGGCGTGATGGTCGAGCTCCAGTGCAGCTGGAAGCTGGACAGCTCAACCGCGACCACCGGATAGGGCTCAGGCTCGGTCACCACCTCGACCACCGAGGTGCCCACGTTGCCGGCCGCGATGGCACGGTAGCCCGCCGCGGTGAGCATCGCGGCCAGCATCCGCACCGTCGTGGTCTTGCCGTTGGTGCCGGTCACCGCGAGCCAGTGCTGCCTGCCGCCGCCGGGCAGCACCGGCCGCAGCCGCCAGGCGAGCTCCACGTCGCCGATCACCTCGATGCCAGCCGCCGCAGCCGCTACCAGCAGCGGAGCGCCCGGCGGCCAACCCGGCGAGGTGACCACCAGCTGGGTCCCTGGTGGCAACTCGCGCACCGCCGCCGCGCCGAGCCGCACGCTGATCCCGGGCCCGGAAAGCTGGCCGGCCATCGCCCGGTGCTCGGCATCGTCGCCGGAGTCGACCGCGGTCACCAGGGCGCCGTGCGCGGCGAGGACTCGGGCGGCTGGCTGACCTGACACCCGGATCCCGGCGACACAGACCCGGCGCCCGGCCAGCGACGCGGCGAATCCGGTCACGACAGCTGCAGCCATTCGAAGTAGAAGATGCCGAGGCCAAGCCCCACGAACAGCCCGGCGATCAGCCAGAACCTGATCACGATGGTGGTCTCGGCCCAGCCGAGCAGCTCGAAATGGTGCTGCAGCGGCGCCATCCGGAACACCCGCCTGCCGGTCGCCTTGAAGAATCCAACCTGGATGATCACCGACATCGCGATGATCACGAACAGGCCGCCGAGGATCACCAGCAGCAGCTGGGTCTCGGTGCAGACGGCCAGGCCGGCCAGCACGCCGCCGAGCGCCAGCGAGCCGGTGTCACCCATGAAGATCTTGGCCGGTGGGGCGTTCCACCACAGGAAGCCGAAGCCGGCCCCGAGCACCGCGGCGGCCACTACCGCGAGGTCGAGCGGATCGCGGACGAAGTAACAGTTGTTGGCGAGCACAATCGTGCAGTCGTTGCGCGACTCCCAGACGGAGATCAGCACGTAGGCGGCGAGCACCAGGATCGCCGCCCCGGTCGCCAGCCCGTCCAGGCCGTCGGTCAGGTTCACCGCGTTGGATGTCCCGGCGATCATGATGACGATCCAGAGCACGAACGGGAGCACGCCGAGCGTCGGCCCGAAGTTGCGCAGGAACGACAGCTGCGGATCGGCCGGGGTCAGGCCATACCCGTCCGCGTGTCCGAGCGCCTCGACGGCGAAGATCGCGCCAACCACCGCCTGGCCGGCCAGCTTGGCACCGCTGCGCAGGCCGAGGCTGGTCTGCCGGTAGATCTTGATGAAGTCGTCGATGAAGCCAACCAGCCCGAGGCCAGCCATCAGGCCGAGTACCAGCAGGCCAGACACCGACATCGAATCGCGGGTCAGCACGTGGCCGACCACGTATCCGATCAGCGAAGCGACCACGATGACCGTCCCGCCCATCGTGGGGGTGCCCCGCTTGGTGGCGTGCGCGGCCGGGCCCTCCTCGCGGATCAGCTGGCCATACCCGCGCCTGGTGAACACCCTGATCGCCAGCGGCGTGCCGAACAGCGCGAGGATCAGCGACACCCCGGACGACGCGATGATCGTCTTCACCGGGTCGCCTCCCCCGCTGCCAGCGCCAGCGCCACGGTCTGCAGCCCGGCGGCCCTGGACGCCTTGACCAGGACCACATCACCTGGCCTGAGTCGCTCGGTGAGGGCGAGCACGGCGGCCGGGCCATCGGGCACCGCGACCAGTTCGGCGGTGCATCCTGGCTCGGACTTCGCGCCGGTCAGGATCGACGCGGCCTCGTCACCGACCGCGATCAGGCCGGCCAGCCCGGTCCTGGCCGCGATCACTCCGGCTTGCTCATGAAATGCCCGTGACCGCTCGCCCAGTTCCGCCATCCGGCCAAGGACAGCATAGGCACGGCGGCCGCTGGCCAGCACGCTCAGCGCCGCAAGCGCGGCGGTCATCGCCTCCGGGCTCGCGTTATAGGCGTCGTTGACGATGATCACCCCGTCCGGCCGCTCGGTGACCTCCATCCGCCACCGGCTTCGCGCCATCGCGCTGGACAGGCCATCGGCGATCGCCGCCAGGTCCACGCCAAGCTCCCCGGCCAGCGCGGCCGCGGCCAGCGCGTTGGTGACGTTGTGCGCGCCGTGCAGCCGCAGCGTCACCGGTGCCGAACCGGCGCTGGTGACCAGCGTGAATCGCGGCCTGCACAGCCGATCGAGGGTGACGTCGACCGCTCGCACGTCGGCACCATCAGATTCGCCGAAGGTCACCACCCGGGCGGCGGTCTGCCCCGCCATCGGCGCGACCAGCGGATCGTCGGCGTTCAGCACGGCGACCCCGTCGGCGGGCAGCGCGGCAGGCAGCTCAGCCTTGGCCGCCGCGATCTGGGCGGTGCCGCTGAACTCGCCAGCGTGCGCGTTTCCCACGCACAGCACGACACCAAGCCGTGGCGGCGCGATCTGGCACAGTGCGGCGATGTGCCCAGGGCCTCTGGTCGATAGCTCGGTAACGAGATACCTGGTGTGCTCTCCGGCCCGGAGCACGGTAAGTGGGTGCCCGATCTCGTTGTTGAACGATGCCTGGGGCGAGACGGTCGGGCCGAGTGTCTCGATCAGCTGAGCAGCCAGATCCTTGGTGGTGGTTTTCCCGGCCGACCCGGTGATCCCGGCGATAGTGAGGTCAGGCAGCCGATCGACCACCGCTCTGGCCAGGGCGGCCAGGGCGGCAGGCACGTCGGTCACGATCAGCGCGGGAGCGCCGACCGGCCGCGTCCCGAGCACGACGCTCGCACCTGCCGCGATGGCGGCGCGAGCGTACTCATGACCGTCGGCGTGTTCGCCGGGTAGCGCGGCGAACAAGCTGCCCGGCACGGCCTGCCGCGAGTCGATCACCACCGGGCCGGTCACGATCGCCTGGCGATCGCTGACCCGGTCAAGGACGGCGCCCGTGATCTCGGCGATCTCCCCGATCGAAAGCGGGATCACGCGTCCTCCAGCTCAGCCAGCACCTGGGCAGCTACCTCGCGGTCGTCGAACGGGATGACCTGACCAGCTACGTACTGGCCACGCTCGTGACCCTTACCTGCGATCAGCACCACATCGCCGCTAGCCGCTCCGCTGATCGCCATCCTGATCGCGCCGGCCCGATCCGGCTCGATGATCACATGCGCCCGGTCGTGGTCAGGCACAGACACCGCGCCGGCCAGCATCTCGCTCAGGATCGCGAGCGGATCCTCCGACCGCGGATTGTCGCTGGTGAAGATGGCAACGTCGGCAAGCTCAGCGGCGGCGGCCCCCATCAGCGGCCGCTTGGCCGCGTCCCGGTCCCCGCCACAGCCGAGCACGATCCGCAGGCTGCCGCCGGTGACCGGCCGGAGCGCGCCAAGCACGGCCCGCACCGCACCCGGCTTGTGCGAGTAGTCGACCAGCACGGTGAAGTCCTGGCCAGCCTCGACCCGTTCAAGCCGCCCGGGCACGCCGGGGCAGGCCGCCACGCCAGCGACGGCCGTCCCGAGCCCGACGCCGGCCTCGACCAGCGCCACGATGGCGCCGACCGCGTTCGCCACGTTGAACGGTCCTGGCATGGCGACCGAGCCGTCAGCCTCCACCCCGCCTGGCCCGACGACACCGAAGGTGGAACCGTCGGCACCACAGCGCACATTGACCGCGCGCCAGTCGGCATCAGGCCGGCCGGACGCCGAGAAGGTGGTAACCGGGATCGGCGTAAGCGCGGCCAGCTTCCGACCGCGGGGGTCATCGACATTGACCACGCCGGAGCGGGCGTAGCGCGGCGTGAACAGCCGGGCCTTCACCGCGAAGTACTCGTCCATGTCAGCGTGAAAGTCCAGGTGGTCCTGGGACAGGTTGGTGAACACGACCACCTCGTACCACGTCCCGGCCACCCGGCCGAGCGCGAGCGCATGGCTGGACACCTCCATCGCGGCGGCGGTCACCCGCTGCTCGGCCATCACCGCCAGGAAGGCCTGCAGGTCGGTCGCCTCAGGCGTGGTCAGCCTGCTTGGCTCCACGACCGCACCTACCCGGGTCTCGACGCCGCCGACCAGGCCGGTCAGGTGCCCGGCCATCCGCAAGCCGGACTCCACCAGGTACGTGGTGCTGGTCTTTCCGCTGGTGCCGGTCACGCCGATGAGCAGCAGCTGGCCAGAGGGGTTGCCGTAGACCCAGGAAGCTACCTCACCGAGCTTGGACCGCGGATCGGAGACCACGAAGACCGGCAACCCGGTGCCGACCGCCAGGTCCCGGCCTGCCGGATCGGTGAGGATCGCCACCGCACCAGCCGCCGCGGCTTGCGGGCAGAACATGGCGCCGTGGTATCTGCTGCCTGGCAGCGCGGCGTACAGGTCACCAGGCCGGACCGAAGTCGAGTCATGGGTGATCCCGGTCACCCCGCGGAGTTCGTTATGGCGCCGAAGAGAATCGGGTCCGCAGGCATCTGGCGGTCGACACCCGAGTAGCCCGGCAAGCCCGGTGAGCGGGCGCACCGGGACATGCTTGGGACGAAGGGCCGCTGGCACGGGCAGAGATTACCTCTCCTCACGGCACGATGAGCGGGACGTAAGGGACATGGCCGCCGTCCGGCGGAATCTTGAGTGTCTGCAGCGCGAATCTCATCACCTCGTTGAAGACTGGGCCGGCCACGTCGATGCCGAAGTAGCCCCGACCGCGCGGATCCTGGAGGTTGACCGCTACCACTAGTTTCGGGCTGCTGGCCGGAGCGATCCCGATGAAGCTCGATCCGTAGGTGTTGCCCTGCTCCTGAGCCGTGCCGGTCTTCGCGGCCACGGTATAGCCGGGAATGATCCCCCACCGCTCGCCAGCGTTGGCGTACACGATCGGCACCTGCTCCAGGATCGACATCAGCTCGGCCGCGGTGCTGCGCCGCAGCACCCGCCGGCTGGCCGGCCGGGGCGCCGGGATGAACCGACCCGAGCCGGTGGTGGTGCCTGCCACCACCGAAGGAGCGACCCGCACGCCGCCATTGGCGATCGTCGCGTAGATGCACGCCATCTGCACCGCGGTCACGCTGACGCCCTGGCCGAAGGAGAGCAGGTACCGCTCGTTGCCGTACCAGCCGAATGGGCTGGCCAGGATGCCTGAGCTCTCGCCTGGCAGGTTCAGGCCGGAGTCCGAGCCGATGCCGAAGGCACGGAACTCGGCGTATTGCTGCTGCGGCGTGACATGATCGGCCACCTGCACCATGCCATCGTTGAGCGAATGCGCGATGATCCCGGCGATGGTATACCGCTGGGTCGGATGGTACTCGGCATCGTGGAACGGGAACCCGTGCCACCAGATCTGGTCAGGGACCCGATAGCTGCTCATTGGCGTCTGCCCGCCGTGCTCGAACGCGGCCGCGGCGGTGATCACCTTGGCGGTGCTGCCCGGCGCGAAGATGTTGGCGACCGGGATGTCTGTGGTCGCCGACAAGCTGGCTGGCGCGGCCGGGTTGAAGGTCGGGTACTGAGCCATGGCCAGGATGTCGCCGGTAGCTGGCTCTATCACGATCACCGAGCAGTTCCTTGAGCGGGTCACGAGCACCTGCTCGGCGCAGGCCTGCTCGGCCTTCCACTGGATGTCGGCCTGGATGGTCAGCCGCAGATTGCCTGCGGGCACGGCCGTCCTCAGCACGGCCTCAGTCCCGGGGATCGGCAGGCCGGAAGCGCCTAGCTCGACCGCTTCCTGGCCGGCCCGGCCGGCCAGCAGCGGGTTGTAGGTCAGCTCAAGCCCGGCCTCGCCGGTCAGCGTCGGATCGCTGGCCGGGCCGCGCAGGTCGGTGAAGCCGAGCAGGCCGGCCGCGAGATCACCGCCTGGGTAGGCCCGGGTGTAGGTCGGGTTCAGGTCCACGCCAGGGATGTCGAGCTTGCTGATCCGGTCCGCCGTCAAGACATCCACGGACTGCTTGAGCAGCACATACTGCGGCGAGGTCGGATGGCTGAGCAGTGCCAGGATCGCGGCGGCCGGCATCCGAAGCGGACCGGCCAGCTTAGCGGCGGCCGCTCGCAGCGGCATGGACGGGGTGATCAGCGGCGGGTCGGCATAGACCTGATCGGTCTGCACCGTCATCGCCAGGACGGTGCCGTCGCTGCTGGTGATCTCGCCGCGGACCGCGGGAATGGACAGGACGTGCAGTTGCTCCTGCTGGCTCATCGCCTGATACCGGGATGCGTCCATGCCCTGCAGCTGGATCAGCCGGCCGGCGATGAGCGAGAGCGCGAAGACGATCGAGAGCAGGGCGACGTTCAGACGACGGACCGGGCTGGTGCGGCGCAGCGGCCTGCCGGTCCAGCCGCGGCCGCCGCGGCGCGGACCGCCAGTCCCGGGGTTACCACGCTGAACTGGGTAACCACGCGGACCTGGGTTACCACGCGGACCTGGGTTACCGCCCGGACCTGGGTAACCACCCCGTCCTGGGTTACCACGCGATCCTGGATAGCCACGCGGACGGGGGTACCGCTCAGCACCGCGGGGATCCGGCGGCACGCCCGGCGTCACCGATGGGGCCCAGGCAGGTCGACCGCGGCGGGCGATCCGGTCACGATCTTGTGGGTGCGCACATCGACGAAGCTCAGCGTCTGCGCCGGTCGCATGCCGAGCCGCACTGCCTCCCGCTGCAGCACCGATGCCGTCTGCTGCACCGTGACCTGCTGCTGGAGCTCCTGTACCTGCTGGCTCTGCGTGGCGTTCTGCTGCTCAAGCCTGCTGATCCTGATTGACGCGGCGGCGAACGTGGTCTGAACCACCAGCAGGCAGATCAACCCGCCGCCGAGCAGCCCGAGCAGCAGCAGCACGAAGGACGACCGCCCGTGGCGGCGGACGGACCCGGCCGTGATCCTGCTGCGCGGCGGCCCGACATTGCCCCGCGGCCCGGTACCGCCGCCCAGCGGCGGCCGGACCTGCCTGAGCTGCGGGTCCTGCCGCAGGTCCCGAGCCGACCGGCCAGGTCCGCCGGTCCTCGGCGGCCGACCAGGCCGGCCTGGGCCGGGCGGGCGGACCGGGCTTGCCGGGCGATCCGGATGCAGCGGCCGTCCTGGCCTGCGCTGCCTGGCCGGCCGGGGAGGCTGCCGTGAATCGGACACCTGCTGGGCGCCGCCCGGGCCGGCCTGACCAGTTCCGCGCCGGACCTGTGCCCCGCCGGACCTGCCGTCCGGCGTCCTGACCTCGGTACTCATCGGCGTTCCATCCCTCCCGTTGGTCATGCGGCAACCCGCACCCGTTCCGCGGCCCGCAGCCTGGCGGACGCCGCGCGCGGATTCGCGGCAAGCTCGGATTCCGATGGCCGCTCGGCACCGGAGGTCAGCAGCCGGAACTGCGGCCGGCTGGCAGGCAGCGGTACCGGCAGTCCGGGCGGAGTCGAGTCGGCCACCCGCTGCGCGAGTGCCCGCTTGACGATCCGGTCCTCCAGCGATTGGTAGGCGAGCACGACGATGCGGCCGCCCAGGGCGATCGCGTCGAGTGCCGCTGGCACCGCGCGCCGCAGGGTACCCAGCTCGTCATTCACTTCGATGCGCAATGCCTGGAACGTGCGTTTAGCCGGATTGCCGCCACTGCGCCGGGCAGCGGCCGGGATGGAGTCCCTGATGATCTCGGCCAGCCGCCGGGTCGAGGTAAGCGGCCTTGAGGCGCGCTCCCGCACGACCGCGTCGGCGATCCGCCTGGCGAACCGCTCCTCGCCATACTCACTGAGTACCCGGGCGAGTTGCGCGGCCGGATAGGTGTTGACCACCTCGGCCGCGGTCAGCCGCCTGGTGCGATCCATCCGCATGTCAAGCGGGGCGTCCTGAGAATAGGAGAAGCCGCGGCCGGGGTCGTCAAGCTGGGGCGACGACACGCCAAGGTCGAACAGCACTCCCTGCACGGTGGCCAGACCGTGGTCAGCCAGGATGGCCGGAATCTGGTCGTAGGCCGCGTGCACGAAGATGACCCGGCTGGCATCAGCCACCAGAACCCGACGGGACTCCTCGATCGCGGTCTGATCGGCGTCGATGCCGACCACGGTCAGTCCCGGGTGGTCGCCGAGCAGCGCCCTGGCGTGGCCGGCCCGCCCGAGGGTGGCGTCCACCAGAACCGCCCCGGCCGTCCCGAGGGCGGGAGCGAAGATTTCCCTGACCCGGTCAAGCATCACTGGCAGGTGCGCTGCTGGCGCTGTGTCCATTGGCGCTGTGTCCATCGAGCCCCCTCCTCTCGGTCACCTGCTGTCTGGAGTTCGGTGCCCGGCCAGGTCGCCATCCGCGTCGCTGCGGCAGGTCAGCTCCCACCTGGCGCCGGGGAAGGGGCGTCAGCTGAGACTGCCGTCATGCGCGGGTGGAGACCTCGCCGGGCACTGTGGCCGCGGATCGCGGCCCGGTCACAGAACTCCTGGCAGCACCTCCTGTGATGCGTCGGAGAACGCGTCCTCCTGCGCCGTCAGGTAGGCATCCCAGGCGGCCGCGTCCCAGATCTCCAGCCTCGTGTTCGCGCCAATCACAACGCAGTCGCGCTGCAGCGTCGCGTAGTCGCGCAAGGCGGGCGGAATGGTGATCCGACCCTGCTTGTCGGGGATTTCGTCGGAGGCGCTGGCGAAGAACACCCTGCTGTAGTCGCGTACTGCCTTGGCGGTGACCGGTGCCGCGCGCAGAGCCTCGGTAATCCGGCCGAACTCGGCTTGCGGAAACACGTACAAGCAGCGTTCCTGGCCTTTCGTGAGCACCAATCCCTCCGCAAGCTCGTCGCGGTACTTCGCGGGGAGGAACAACCGGCCCTTCTCGTCCAGGCGGGGTGTGTGGGTACCGAGAAACACCGGCCCTCACCTCCCCTGTCCCCCACTACGGTTCGCGGTGGGGCCACACTCGCCCCACCGCGCACCACTGTACTCCACAATCCACCACCGTCAATCATGGCACCGCCTTAATTCGAACCCCGGCGTCACGAATCCCGTGGTCACAGAGGTGGAGGAAAGTGGGGCGGTGAACCGCGCTCAGGCTCACCCGACCGGCCGCCAACCCGGACAAGCGGCCAGATCCGCCCGGCGCCGTGGATGTCGTTATGCAGCGATGTCCAATCCGTTGTTACATCTAGGCATGGCGACACGTACTGTCTGAACGCACGGCAATGGTCGGCGGAAGCGGCCATCGGCACTGGAACAAACCCGGCGGTCGGGCCGCCTGGGGGCAAGGAGGATGCGTGTCAGCTGACGCCGAGCAGGTCGAGCGCTCGCTTGACCAGCTGATTCCGGTGGCGCACCGGATCAGCGAGGCGATCAATACGGTCATCGTCGGTAAGCCGGCGGCGATCAGGCTAGCCATGACTGTCCTGCTCGCCGAGGGACACGCACTGATCGAAGATGTGCCAGGGGTCGGTAAGACAATGCTGGCCAAGGCAATGGCACGATCAATCGACTGCTCGGTGCGCCGAGTCCAGTTCACTCCTGACCTACTGCCGAGCGACATCACCGGGGTGAGCGCGTTCAACCAGGAACTGCGCGAGTTTGAGTTCAAGCCAGGGCCGATCTTCGCCAACCTGGTGCTGGGCGATGAGATCAACCGGGCATCTCCGAAGACCCAGTCGGCCCTGCTCGAGTGCATGGAGGAGCGCCAGGTCACGGTGGACGGGGTTACCTACGCGCTCGAGCCGCCGTTCATGGTGATCGCGACCCAGAATCCGATCGAGATGGAGGGCACCTATCCGCTGCCAGAGGCCCAGCGCGACCGGTTTACCGCCAGGATCTACATCGGCTACCCCGACGCCGCCGCCGAACTCGCCATGCTGGAAACGCACGGCTCGAGCTCGCCGCTTGACGACCTGCGGCCTGCGGCGCACGCCAGCGATGTCATGGCGCTGATCGGGGCGGTGCGCAGGGTTCACGTGGCTCCGCAGGTCAGGCAGTACATCATCGACTTGGTAGGGGCGACCAGGACCGCCTCGGCACTGCGGCTTGGTGCCTCGCCGCGGGCCGCACTGCACCTGCTGCGCGCGAGCCGGGCGTACGCCGCGCTCGAAGACCGCAACTTCGTGATCCCTGACGACGTCCAGACGCTGGCCGGACCCGTGCTCGCGCACCGGCTGCTGCCCACGGCCGAGGCGGTGGTCGGCCGGGAGCTTCCCGAGCAGGCACTCGACAAGATCCTGGACCGGGTGCCGCTGCCTGGTCACTAGCCACTGGCGAGCCTGGCCGCCGACTGGTTAGAGCACGTACATTGACAGGGCAGCAGTAGGAGGCGCGACGATGTGGTCGGTTCTCTCGTGGTTCACCGTCCGCGGGGCTTCGTTCATCGCCGCAGGCGCCGTCGGCATCCTGGCCGGACTGACCCTGGGCAGCGATGCGCTGACCAGTGTCGGCGCCTTGCTGATCTGCTTGCCGGTCTTCTCCGCCCTGACCGCCCGCCGGGCCCGCTACCAGTTGCGCTGCGAGCGCAAGATCACTCCGTCCCGGGTTGCTCCTGGCCAGAGCGCCCGGGTCACCATCCGGCTGGAGAACGTCAGCCGGATATCGACCGGGCTGCTGCTCGCCGAGGAGACCATCCCTTACGCGCTCGGCACCAGGCCCAGATACGTGCTGAACGGGATCGAGCGCGGCGGCTCGCGCGAGGTCAGCTATCAGCTGCGCTCTGACCTGCGGGGAAAGTACGCGATCGGCCCGCTGCAGATCAGGATCGCCGATGTCTTCGGTCTGGTCGAGCTGACCGCGTCGTTCGCCACCCAGAGCACCCTCACCGTCACTCCCAAGGTGGTACCGCTGATCAGCGCGTCCACCACCGGGAGCTGGTCAAGTGACGGCGACGGCAGGACCAGGATGACGGCGGCGGCCGGCGACGACGACGTGATCCCGCGGGCCTACCGCGATGGCGATGAACTGCGCCGAGTGCACTGGCGATCGACCGCCAGGTACGGGGAGCTGATGGTGCGGCGCGAGGAGCAGCGGTGGCAGGACCGCGCCGTGCTGCTGCTCGACTCCAGGCGCGGCGCGCACACCGGCAGCGGCCCAAGCTCGTCGTTCGAGTTCGCGGTCAGCGCCGCGGCTTCGATCGGCGTGCATCTGGCCCGCGCCGGACTCGATGGTCACCTGCTCACCGACGCCGGACCGCTGGCCGGATCGGCGATGTTCGAGGATGTGCTGCTCGACGCGCTGTCCGTGATCATTCCGTCGAACAATCAGAGTTTTGCCAGGGCAATCGCGGCGCTGAGCACGATCGAGGGCGGGCTGCTCGTGCTGATCGCCGGCCGGCTATCGGTCGCCGAGGCCAGGGAGGTTGCCGCCGCCCGCCGGGATGGCCGCCAGGGGATCGCCCTGCTGCTGGCAACCTCGACCTGGGGCATCCAGGCCGGCGCTGACGGCCAGCAGCCGCCGGCCGGCGCGGACCCCAATCCGGCCGGGCCGGCGTTGCGAGACCGGCATTTCAGTGAAACGGCCGCCGCCGAAGCGGTGCTGCGCGGGGCCGGCTGGCGAGTGGCCTCCGTCGCCGCCGACACCGCGCTCGCCGCGGCGTGGCAGCTGCTGCCAAGACACGGCAGCAGGATGGCTGACGCGGGCCACCCGGCCTGGGACGGAGTGCCAGTGCGATGAATCACCGACTGACTCTGGCCTGCGCGATCGCGGTCATCCTCGCCTCGATCTCGGAGTTCTCCCTGATCAACGGAGTGTCGTGGCTGGTGGCCGCGGCAGGCGCCGTGCTCGTGGTGGCCTTGGCCGGTACCCTGACCAGGCTGAACGCCGTTCCGGCAGCGATCGGAGCCACCGTGCTCGCGGTGATCGCATCGGTCCCGCTGCTCACCGCCCCATCGGCCTACCTGAAGGCCGCAGGCCTGGTTATCGTGGCTGCCTGCGCCGTAAGCGCGACCCGGCTGCGGTTTCTTACCCCGCTGGCCAGCCTGGTGACCTACCTGGCTGCGCTGCTGCTTTACCTGAATGCCCTGTTCGGGGGCCCGAAGTCGGTGGTCAGGGTGGTGCCAACCACCGCCTCGCTTCGGCACCTGCTCGCGGTCTTCAACCAGGGAACGACGACAGCCACCGGTCCGGCGCCGGTGCCAGGCACCCACGGTGTACTGCTGCTGGCGGCTGGCGGGATCGGGCTGGCCGCGATCGCGGTCGACCTGCTCGCCGTGCGGCTGCGTCGGCCGGCCATCGCTGGGTTGCCGCTGCTCGTGGTCTTCATGGCGCCGGTCCCCACCGCGGCCAGGATCGGCAGCACGGGCGGGGCCTTCGCGTTCCTCTGCGCCGCGACCGGCTACCTGGCGCTGCTGTCGGCCGACGGCAGGAACCGGCTGCGCGGCTGGGGCCGGGTGGTCACGGTCTGGCACTACGCGGGAGAGGACGAGCGGCTCGGCGGCGCCGAAGTCGGCGCGCTGGCCGCAACCGGGCGGCGGATCGGTCTCGCCGCGGTATGCGTGGCCGTGGCCACGCCACTGCTGCTGCCTACGCTGAACCTGCATCGGCTGCTGGCTGGCGGCACCGGCCCGGGGAATGTGGCGCAGGTGTCGCTGCCCAATCCGGTCGACCAGCTGGACGGCATGCTGACCAAGTCGGCAGGTGTGCCCGTGCTCTCCTATCGAACCGTCGCGGTCGGGCCTGGCGCGGCGCAGTTTCAGCCTGCCGAGCAGTACCTGCAGGTATACGTGCTTAACTACGACCCGTCCAGCCGTAGCTGGCAGCCCATCTGGTCCAGGCAATCCACGGCAGTCCATCGCCAGCCGCTGCAGCCGCCGCAGGGGACGTCAGCCAGCGCGCCGGTGCTCATCACCCAGACGGCGATCAGGCTGGGCCCGGTCGCGGCCGGATACGTCCCGGCCGGCTCCAACTCGCCGCTCTTCTTCCTGCCGGTACCGTACTGGCCGTACGAGCTGCAGCTGCCAGGATCCTGGCAGGAGTCCAACGGGACGCTGATGATCTACTCAGCTCAGGACAGCCACCCGGACATGTCCTACTCGGTGACCAGCGAGGACCCCGAACCGACACCAGCCATGCTGTCCGGCCCGCAGCAGATCCCGGCCTCGATCAGGCAGTCCTACCTGGGATATCCCACGACCGTCACCAGCCAGCTCAGCAGGATCGCTGATTACATCACCCGCGGCAAGCAGAACGCCTTCACCAAGGCCAAGGCGCTGGAGGACTGGTTCCTCTCTGGCCAGTTCGCCTACACCCTGCGTCCGCACCTGCCGAATACCCCGGCCGGCCTGCTGACCTTCCTCACCAAGAGCAAGCAGGGCTACTGCCAGCAGTTCGCCTTCGCTTTCGCGGTCCTGGCCAGGCTGGTCGGAATCCCGTCCAGGATAGCCATCGGCTACACCGCGGGCGAGGAAGGCAAGAACGGCGTCTGGCAGGTCACCACGAACGATGGCCACGCCTGGCCCGAACTGTACTTCCAGAACGTTGGCTGGATCAGGTTCGAGCCCACTCCCGGCGGTATCTACGGCCAGGGCACCGCCGCACAGCCGAGCTATCTGGCCTCGCACTCCAGCAGCCAGACCGGCCCCACCGGCCCGGGCAGCAAGACTAACCCCGCCACCGGACCGGCGGGGAGCATCAGCAAGATCCACCCGCCGCACCTGCAGGCACCCGAACCAGCCGGCGGGAAATCCCCGGCGGCCGGCTCCTTGGGGCGCCACCAGCTCGGCGACCTGCCGCTGATCATCGTGGCCACGATTCTCGCGCTCGTTGCGGTGGCGCCGGGGATCACCCGGGTGCTGGTCCGGCGCTGGCGCTGGCACGGCGCGACCACAGACGCCGGACTTGCCCGGGTGGCCTGGCAGGAGATCCGCGATGACCTCGACGACTTCGGGCTGCCCTGCCGGGACAGCGAGTCGCCGCGGGCAGTAGCCAGGCGAGTCTGTTCAGCTGCCGAAATCGATGACGCGGCACGACAGGCCGTCGGCCGGATCGCCAGCGTGGTCGAGCGGGTTCGCTACGCACCTGACCCGGCAGCCGTCGGGCCGATCCGGGCGGACGTCGCGCTGGTCCGCCGCGCCCTGGGTCGCAGCGCAGGGCTGACGGTCCGGTGGCGGGCCAGGCTGCTGCCAGCGTCGACGCTGGGGCCGGTGCGCAGCGCCGTGCGGCAGGGGGTGGGTCTGCTTACCGGCTGGATGCCGTCGACCCGAGAGAACGCTCCGGCTTGACCGATCCGCGAGCGGCTACCTGCCGCCGCCCTCCTGGCGCCTGCGCCAGCGTTCCTCGAGCCGCTCGCTCAGGCCGGTCCCTGACCGCTTTCCGCCCCGCTTGGTCCGGCCGCCGTGGCGGTCCTTGCTGGCCACCTTGCCGGTCGTGATGCCGTTCATCCTCCGGTAGCTGATGGCCGCCCAGTAGCAGGAAGCGAGCATGACGACGAAACCGGCCACGCTGATCGCGATGTACGTCGACGCGACGCCGACCGGCAGCAGCGCGACACCGATCGCGAACCCTAGCACCGCGTATACGACGCGGCGCTTGTAGTGCACCTGCGGATCAGCCGCGCGGACCGCCCTGGCAAACCGCGGGTGTTCGGCATAGAGCGCCTGCTCGATCTGCTCGAGCTGACGCTGCTCGTGCTCCGAGAGCGGCACGGTGCCTCCCAATAAACGTGCGCTGGCCGACTGCTGAGATTCGCCGTACGGCCGTGGCTATCCCCAGAATACGAGCGTCGGGACGTTCTGTGGAAGGGGACAGCACAGCTGGGTCATTGCTTTAGCTCAGGATACGGCGCGGACCGGCACTCTGACACCATGTGCAACGTAGCTGACACCCGGCGCAACACCGATCTCAGGCCTGGCTGGCGGCATCTCTGGGCGGGACCAGCGATCCTGGCCGCACCGCATCCGCACCGAACCTGCGGGTGATCTGGTCCATCGCGCTCTCAGCGTCCCGCCAGGCGTCGGCGTGCTCGCCGAGAGCGAGCTGGGTACCGGTGCCGCGCGCTGGTATCAGGCCGGTTGCCCGCACGCCGACCAGCCGCAGCAGGGTGCCTGAGGCCAGTCCTGAGGCGGCGTACAGCTCACCGGCGGTCGCGTAGATCTGCTGGGTGACGTCGGTCGGCTCGGGCAGCGTCCTGGCCCGGGTGATGGTAGTGAAATCGGCCCGCCGCAGCTTGACCGAGATGGTCCGGGCCACGCACCCTGCGGCGCGCAGGCCGCGTGCCGTCCGCCCCGACAGCCGCAGCAGCTCGCGCCGGATCAGATCGGGGTCGGCGATATCGGCGGCGAACGTCTCCTCGGCACCGATGCTCTTCTCCTGGAGGTCAGGAACCACCTTGCGATCATCGCGACCCCAGGCGAGCGCGACCAGGTGGGCGGCGGTCGCCCGGCCAAGCTCTCGCTCCAGCGTCGGCACCGGAGTATTCGCCAGGTCAGCCACAGTGCGCAGGCCGAGCCTGGCGAGCAGCCGGCCGGTTCGGTCACCGACCCCCCACAGCGCCGACACCGGCAGCGGATGCAGGAATTCGAGAACTCGGTCGGCCTTGATGACCAGCAGGCCATCCGGCTTGCAGTGCACCGATGCAAGTTTGGCAACGAACTTGCTCGGCGCGATCCCGACCGAGCAGGTGATGCTCAGCTGGTCGTGAACCTGCTGCCGGATCAGCTGACCGATCGCCGTCGGCCTGCCTAGCCGCCGGATCGCGCCGGATATATCGAGGAATGCCTCGTCCAGGGAGAGCGGCTCCACCTCCGGGGTGATTGTCCGGAAGATGGCCATCACCTCACGGGAGGCGGCGCCGTACTTCTCATGTCGCGGCGCGACGAACGTAGCCTGCGGGCAGAGCCTTTGGGCCCGGCTGACCGGCATGGCCGAGCGAACGCCGAATGCGCGGGCCAGGTAGTTGGCCGAGAGCACCACGCCGCGGCCGCCGGTATGACCCACGATGACCGGCTGCCCGCCAATCTCAGGCCGGTCCCTGATCTCTACGCTGGCGTAGAACGCATCCATGTCGATGTGCAGGATGTGGCAGCCAGCGTCATCGGTGTCCATCGCGCCTCCTCGCCGCGGCGCCGGTCTCATCCCGACTGTAGCGCCGGCTGCCGACAGCCCGGCCTACGAGTGAGCCGGCCTTACGAGTCAGCCGCGGCCTGCGGATCAGCCTGGCCTGGCAGGTCGAGGTCAAGCGTGGGCCTGATCTCGAGCAGGCGGGCAAGCAGCCCGTTGACGAACGCGGGCGATGAGTCGGTCGACAGGTCACGGGCGAGCAGCACCGCCTCGCTGATCGCGACCGGCGCGGGCACGTCGGCGCCCCACAGCAGCTCGTAGGCGCCGATCCGCAGGATGTTCCGGTCCACGGCCGGCATCCGGTCCAGCGCCCAGCCGTGCGAGTACTCGCTGAGCAGCGCGTCGATGTCGGCTCGATGGGCCTGAACGCCGCGGACTAGCTCGGCCGCGTACGGCGTGACCGGCGGGCTCGCCTGGGCGGACCGGTCGTCAAGCAAGGCAAGCGGGGATTCCCGCCGGATCTCAGCCTCGTACAAGATGTCCAGCGCTCGCTTGCGCGCCTTACTGCGGGCGGACATCGCCGGGCTGGTCCGGTCCGCGAGCCGCGGCCGTCACGCTCGGCCGAGGTAGTCGCCGGTGCGGGTGTCCACCCTGACCTTCTCGCCCGTCGTGATGAAGAGCGGCACCTGGATCTGCGTCCCGGTCTCCAGGGTGGCCGGCTTGGTGCCGCCGGTCGACCGGTCGCCCTGCAGTCCTGGATCTGTCTGGCTGACCGTCAGCTCCACCGCGGCTGGCAGTTCGACGTACAGCGGCACGCCGTCGTTGAAGGCAACGGTCACCATCTGCTCCTCAAGCAGGTAATCGGCACCGTCGCCAACCGTCGCCGCCGGGATCCTTGGCTGGTCGTAGTCCTGGGTGTCCATGAAGACGAAGTCGTCGCCCTCGCGGTAGAGGTACTGCATCTCCCGTTTGTCCACGTTGGCGACGTCGACCTTGACCCCGGCGTTGAAGGTTCGGTCGACGACCTTGCCGGACAGCACATTCTTCAGCTTGGTCCGGACGAACGCGCCGCCCTTGCCCGGCTTGACGTGCTGGAACTCCACGACGTTCCAGAGCTGGCCGTCGATGCTGAGGGTCATGCCGTTCTTGAGATCGTTCGTGGTGGCCACGTGAGTCGCGTCTCCTGCAGGCAAGCGGCGCTGCTTCGTCCCGTGCTAAAGGACGAGCAGTTCCTTGGTCAAGGTGGTGAGCAGCTGGGCCGATCCTGCCGCCCCGGCCCCCGCGCGGACCACGAGCGTGTCCTCAATCCGGACGCCGCCCATGCCGGGCAGGTAGATCCCGGGTTCGATCGTGATGGGAACCCGGTCCTGTAGTGTACCGGTCTTCCCGTAGCCGATCGACGGCGCCTCGTGGATCTGCAGCCCCACGCCGTGTCCGAGGCCATGGCCGAAATGCTCGCCATGACCGGCGCTGGCGATCATCTCCCTGGAGCTCGCGTCGACGTCGGCCACCTGAGCCCCCGCCCTCGCGGCCGCCACACCGGCTTCCTGGGCGGCCGCGACCAGCTGATAGATGTCCCGCTGCCAGCGGGCCGGCTCGCCGATGGCCACGGTCCTGGTCAGATCGGCGTGGTAGCCCTCGAACTGCGCACCGCAGTCAACGGTCACCAGATCGCCGGCCGCGAACATCCGGTCGCCTGGCATGTGGTGCGGGATCGCGCCGTTCGGGCCGCTGGCGACGATCGTGTCGAAGGCCGGAGCCCGGGCGCCGCCGTCGATCATTGCCCGGTCAAGTACGATCGCGAACTCGCGCTCGGTCACGCCGGGCCGCAGCCAGCCGATCACCGCGGCGAACGCCTCGCAGGTGATCGCGCAGGCCCGGGCGAGGAGCTCGATCTCGGCTTCGTCCTTGACCATCCGCAGCTCCTCCACGGCGCCGCCAAGCGGCACGAGCTCCGGACGCTCCGCCAGCTCAGTCAGCGCCTGATAGCGCTCGACGGTCATCTCCTGCGCCTCGAACCCGATCCGGGTATTCCCGCGGGCCACGGCCAGCCGGACCAGGACCGGTTCGATGAGCCGCTCGATCAGCAGCTCGAGGTCGGCGCACTGGCTGGCCGCGGTCCCGGCGTACCTGGAGTCGGTCGCCAGCACGGCCTGGCCGTCGGCCGGCAGCAGCAGAGCCGCGTTCGAACTGACCAGCCCGGTCAGATATCGGACATTAACCCCGCTGGTGATCAGCGCCGCATCGGCACCAAGCTCCGCAAGCTGCTTGCGGACCGCGGCCCGCCGGACCGCGTGGATCTCAGCCATACCTTGACTGTACGGGGCCATACCTTGACTGTACGGGCTGGAATGTTCCCCCGCCGCCGGACCTTTACTATGCGCGCATATATTATGCGTGCATGACTAGTTCTCCAGCCTTCAGCTACCGCCACATCATCGAGACCACGGTTCCGGCCAGCGCGATCTGGGCCCTGTACGACGACGTCACAACATGGCCGCAGTGGGACGCGCAGGCGGAACTGATCACCCGCGACGGACCGTTCGCCACCGGGACCACCGGCACCATGAAGTTCACCGGCCAGGAACCACTGCGGTACCGGCTCGCCAAGGTCGACCCGCTGCGCGAGTTCGTCGACGAGACTGAGGTTGGTGACCTCACCGTCCGGGTGTCCCACCTGCTTGAGCCGATCGGCGACGGCCGGCTGCGGATCACCTATGCCGCGCAGATCGACGGACCGCCTGAGCAGGCCAACCACATCGGGCCTGCGATCACAGCCGACTTCCCGGCCACGATGAACTCGCTCATCGCGCTTGCCAGCGAGCGGGCTGGCTGACGAGGTGCCACCCAGGTCACGGCATCAGACCGCGGAGCAGAGCCCGGGCTTCCTGCTCTGGCGCGCGACACTGTCCTGGCAGCGTGACATCCGGGCCGCGCTGGCACCCTACGAGCTGACCCATGTTCAGTTCGTGCTGCTCGCCTCGCTGTGGTGGCTCGAGGAGCACGGCACCGGGCAGCCGATCCAGGCGGATCTGGCCGAGCACGCGGGCACCGACCCGATGATGACCAGCCAGGTGATCAGGAAGCTCGCCGCCCGAGGCCTCGCCGAGCGGCGGCCAGCTCCCGGGGACAGCCGCGCCATGCAGCTGGCGGTTACGCCAGCTGGGCGCACGCTGCTGGCCGCGGCCCTGGCCGACGTCGAGGCCGCGGACGAGGCATATTTCGCCGCACTTGGCGATCAGCGCGATGCGTTTGCCCGCGCGCTGGCTCGGCTCGGCGGGCGATCCACAGCGTGACTCAGTCTTGCGCTGGCGGGTCGTCGCCGATGATGACTCCCCCGCCCCGGCTCCAGGTCAGGTACCGCCAGGACAGGTTGACCAGGGCGGAGATCCGGTTCCGGTTGCCAAGCAGTGTCACCAGGTGCAGCGCCAGCCAGGCAAGCCAGGCCAGGGTGCCACGCACCCGGATCCGGCTTGGCAGCTCGACCACCGCCGACCGGTGACCGATGGTCGCCATGATGCCCTTGTCCTTGTAGTGCATCGGCGTGGTCTGCTGGCCGGCCAGCAGCCGCAGGATCTGCGCTGCCGCATGCCTGCCTTCCTGAATCGCTGGCTGCGCGAGCTGCGGCAGCGGCTGCCCGTCGATCACCGCGATGTCGCCGACGGCGAAGATCCGGTCCTGACCGGCCACCCTCAGATCCGCGCCGGTCCGCAGCCTGCCGCCAGGCCCGGTCGGCAGGCCGAGGCCAGCTATCCACTCCGGTGCGGTGACGCCCGCTGCCCAGGCCGTGATATCGCTCGGCAACTCCTCGCCGTCGGCGAGCAGCACCCGATCGGCGTGGACTTCCTTGATCGCGGTGTGCAGCCGGACATCGACGCCGCGGGCCAGCAGCTCATCCCGCGCATAATCGCGCAGCCTGGCACAGAACGGGGCGAGCAGGGCCGGGCCCTGCTCGATCAGCCTGACCCGCATCCTGGCCGGATCGATCTCGGGGAACGCCGCAGGCAGGGCGATGTTGCGCAGCTCGGCGAGGGTTCCGGCCAGCTCGACACCCGTGGCGCCGCCGCCGACGACGGTGATGTCAAGCTGCCCGCCATCGCCGCTGAGGCTGCGTTGCTCAAGTGAGGCCATCACGTGATCGCGCAACACGATCGCGTCACGGCGGGTGTAGAGGCTGAAGCTGTGCTCGGCCGCGCCTGCCACGCCGTAGAACGCCGCGCTGACGCCGGTCGCCAGGATCAGGTAGTCATATCCGAGGGTGGTCCCGTCCGCGAGCAGCACCTCGCGCCGGCCGGGATCGAGGCCGACGACTTCGCTCTTGCGGAAGTGGGCGCCGGCCTTCCTCGCCGCTACCCAGAGCGGATAGGCGACGTCGGCCGAGGTCAGCCCGGCCGTGGCCACCTGGTAGAGCAGCGGCTGGAACGTGCTGTAGCTGTTCCGGTCCACCAGGGTGACCTGCAGTGACCGGCCGGCCAGGTGGTCGATCGCGGTCAGGCCGCCAAAGCCAGCCCCGGTCACTACGACCCGAACCGCGCCAGGCACCGGTTTGTGGCGACCCGTCATCTCGCGCTATCCGGCGATGTCGCGGATCTGCTCGATCAGCGCTAGCCGGTCGGCGTGGGTCGCGCCGAGCGGAGAAACGTTCAGTGTGGTGACCCCGGACTCCTTCATCGCGGCGATCCGCTCGGCCACCATCGACCGCGGGCCGATCAGCGAGATCCCCTCGAGCAGCGACTGCGGCACCAGCGCGGCTGCCTCGTCCTTGCGGCCGGACAGGTAAGCGTCCTGGATCGCCAGCGCCTCATCGGGGTAGCCGTACTGGGCCGCCAGCCTGGTGTAGAAATTCTGGCCACGAGCGCCCATCCCGCCGATGTACAGGGCCATGATCGGCCGGCCGAAGTCGAGCAAGCCGCTCACGTCGTCCCCGATCGCGAGCGTCGCCTGGACGACCACGTCCAGCCGGCCGAGCGACGCGTCCCGCTTGGCCAGCCCGGCCGCCACCGGCGCTCCCCAGATCTCCTGCGCCTTCTCAGGGAAGTAGAAGATCGGCTGCCAGCCTTCGGCCAGCTCAGCGGCCATCGCCACGTTCTTCGGGCCGATCGCGGCCACGATGATCGGAATCCGCTCCCTGACCGGGTGATTGATGATCTTCAGTGCCTTGCCCAGACCAGTGCCCTGGTCCGGCGGCAGCGGGATGGTGTAGTACTTGCCGTCGTAGGTCAGCCGCTCCCGGCGCCAGACCGCACGGCAGATCTCGATCGTCTCCCGCATCCGGCCGACGGGCGCGTCATAGGGCACCCCGTGCCAGCCTTCGATCACCTGCGGGCCGGAAGCGCCGAGGCCGAGGTTGAACCGTCCGCCCGAGACATAGTCGAGCCCGGCCGCGGTCATCGCGGTCAGCGTCGGCGTTCTGGTGTACAGCTGCATGATCCCCGAGGCGAGCTGCAGCCGCTCGGTCTTGGCCGCGATGAAGCCGAGCTGGCTGACCGCGTCATAGCTGTACGCCTCGGGCACGAAGATGATGTCCAGACCCGCCTTCTCGTAGTCGGCAAGCTCGACGACGGTCTCGGCGAATCCGCCGGCGTAATTCAGTGACATCCCGATGCGCATGACCTGGCGGACCTTTCACGGGCGGGCGGCGGACTCCTGCATCGTAACCGCAGCCGGTCCGCCGGTCTGCGGCGCTCAGGCGTCCGCTGCCGCGGCCAGCGCGGCGACGGCGCGCAGCGCGAGCTGATAGGACAGGAAGCCGAAGCCGGCTACCGTCCCGTCGGCCACCGCTGCCACCACCGACGTGTGCCTGAACGCCTCCCTGGCGGCCGGGTTGGACAGGTGCACCTCGACCAGCGGTGCGGTCCGCATCGCCAGCGCATCGCGCAGCGCATAGGAATAGTGCGTGAACGCGGCCGGGTTCAGCACGATCGGCATCCGCAGGTCCGCGGCCTCATGCACCCAGGCGAGTAGTTCGGCTTCGTCGTCGGTCTGCCGGAAGTCGACGGCCAGCTCAAGCTCGGCGGCCGTGGCCGCGCACACCGCCGCCAGATCGTCGATCGACGCGGTGCCGTAGACGTCGGGCTCGCGCGATCCAAGCCGGGACAGGTTCGGCCCGTTCAGCACCAGCACGGTCCGCATCAGCTTGCCTCCTGGTGCGCTCGGTCGAGCAGCTCCGCTGGCGGGTCGGCCAGGATCGATGGGCGGGCCAGCCCGTCGAGCACGACCATCCGCAGCCGGCCGCCTCGGGTCTTCTTGTCGACCGCCATCGCCTCCCGCAGCTGCCGCCACGAGCCACCCTGGTACTTGGTCGGCAGGCCGACCGCGGTCAGGATCTCGCCGTGCCGCTGCGCGGTGTCCTGATCAAGCCGACCAGCCAGCCTGGCCACCGCGGCGGCGAAGATCATCCCGATCGCGACCGCCTCGCCGTGCGGGATCCGGTAACCCTGCACCAGCTCGATCGCGTGGCCCAACGTGTGCCCGTAGTTGAGCATCTCCCGCTGGCCGACCTCCCGCAGGTCGGCCGTTACTACGCCGGCCTTCATCCGGATGGCCCGTTCGACCAGTTCGCGCTCGTGCGGGCCGCCGGGAACCGCGGCCGCCGCCGGGTCCGCCTCGATCAGGTCCAGGATCACCGGGTCGGCGATGAATCCGGCCTTGATCACCTCGGCCAGGCCGCTGACGTACTCCCGGCCGGGCAGCGTGGCCAGTGTCCCCAGGTCGGCGAGCACGCCGGCCGGCGGATGGAACGCACCCACCAGGTTCTTGCCGGCCGCGATGTTGACTGCCGTCTTGCCGCCGATCGCCGCGTCCACGATCGCGAGCAGCGTGGTCGGCACCAGCACCACGGGCACACCGCGCAGCCAGGTCGCCGCGACGAATCCGGCCAGGTCGGTGACCGCCCCGCCGCCAAGTCCAATGATTACGTCATAACGGGAAGCTCGGCGTGCTGCCAGTTGCGCCCACAATCGGGCAGCCACGCTGATGTCCTTGGCCGCTTCACCGGCTGGAACCGGCTCGGCGTGCACGGTGTAGCCGGCCGCGACCAGGACGTCACAGACTGGCTTAGCCAGCCGCTCCAGGCCCTCGGCATGAATGATCACGACGGTCTGGGCCCGCTCGCCGACCAGCGCGGGCAATTCGTCGACGATCCCGGTGCCCACGATCACCTGGTAGGGCCGTTCGCCGCCGACCTCGATGCTGGTCGCGTTCAAGCGGTAACCTCGTCAGACCCGCCAGCACCGCCAGACCCGCCAGCACCGCCAGACCCGCCAGCGCCAGCAATCGTCGCGGCGATCTCGGCAGCGATCTGCTCGGGTTCCCTGTCGTCGGTGCCGACCGTGATCCAGGCGAGCCGCCGGTAGATCGGCAACCGCTGATCAAGCAGCGCCTTGAGCGTCGCCCTCGGGTTGACGACCAGCAGCGGGCGCGGTTTGTCGAGGCCGACTCGCTTGGCCGCCGCCGCGAAGCCGGTCTCCAGATAGATCACCGGCCGACCGGCCAGCCAGTCTTGGGTCTGCGGATCAAGCACCGCCCCGCCGCCCACCGCGACCACGCCATCGCCGTTCGCCAGAACGTGCGCCACGGCTGCCCGCTCCAGCGCACGGAAGGCCGGCTCGCCGTCTTCGATGAAGATGTCGCTGACTGGCTTGCCCGATGCTGCCTCGACCTCGGCGTCGGTATCGGTGAATCCGACCCCGAGCAGGTCGGCCAGCAACGCGCCGACCGTGGACTTGCCGGCTCCAGGCGGGCCGATCAGGATCGCCGCGAGTGCACTGCGTCCCTGCGTCATCGGATCACCAGCGTCTCCAGGTAGCCGGTCAGGTTGCGGATAGTCTCGGCCACGCTATCGCCGCCGAACTTCTCCAGGGCGGCGTCGGCGAGGACCAGGGCTGCCATCGCCTCGGCCACGACTCCGGCTGCCGGGACTGCGGTCACGTCGCTGCGCTGGTTGATCGCCGTGGCTGGCTCGCCAGTCCGGACATCGACCGTCGACAGCGCACGCGGAACGGTGGAGATCGGCTTCATCGCCGCCCGCACCCTGATCGGGTCACCAGTGCTCATCCCGCCCTCGATCCCGCCGGCCCGGTTGGTACGGCGGCGCAGGCCCCGCTCGCCAGGCTCGATCTCGTCATGTGCCTGCGAGCCGCGCCGGGCCGCGGTGGCGAAACCGTCGCCGATCTCGACGCCCTTGATCGCCTGGATGCTCATCATCGCTCCGGCCAGCCTGCCATCTAGCCGCCGGTCCCAGTGCACATGGCTGCCCAGACCGGGCGGCAGGCCGTGGACCACCACCTCGACCACGCCACCGAGCGTGTCGCCGTCCCTACGTGCCGCATCGATCTCGGCCAGCATCGCCCGGCTGACCTCCGGGTCGAAGCAGCGAACCGGATCGGCGTCGATCGCTGCCAGGTCTTGCGGTCCTGGCAGCATCCCGTTCGGGACGGTGACGCCGCCGATGGCGACCACATGACTGACGATCCGTACGCCGAGTGCTTGGGCCAGGAACCTCCTGGCCAGCTCGCCGAGCGCGACCCGGGCCGCGGTCTCCCTCGCGCTCGCGCGTTCCAGGATAGGCCTGGCATCCTCCTGGTGGTACTTCTGCATTCCGGCCAGGTCCGCGTGACCTGGCCGCGGTCGGGTCAGCGCCTCGTTCCTGGCCTGGCCGGCCAGGTCGGCCTCGGACACCGGGTCGGCCGACATGACCGTGGCCCATTTAGGCCACTCGGAGTTGGCGACTCGGATCGCGACCGGCCCGCCGAGCGTGCGGCCATGCCGCACGCCGCCGGTGATCTCCGCCTCGTCCTGCTCGAACTTCATCCGGGCGCCACGGCCGTAACCAGCCCGCCGACGGGCCAGCGCCCCGGCCAGATCGGCCGTGGTGATCTCGACACCGGCCGGAATGCCCTCACAGATCGCAACGAGTGCGGGACCATGTGACTCCCCTGCGGTCAGCCAGCGCAGCATGTGCCGATCCTGCCACGCCGAGCTTCGCCCGGCCCGCTCAGGCGTACCTCGGCGAGCCCACCGGCCGCCGCTCGGCTTACCCGGGATACGTGTCGGGGTGAACGGTGTAGGACCGGCCGCTCGGCGTCGTCCAGATCAGGACACCAGGCTCCGGCTGGGCGAGGTGCCAGCCCGGCGCCTGCTTGGCCCGGTGATGCCGGCGGCACGCCGGAGCGCAGTTGCACTCACAAGTCCGGCCGCCCTGGTCCCATCCGATGGTGTGGTCGATGTCGCAGCGCCGTGCTGGCCGGCGGCAGCCGGGGAAGGAGCAGGTTCGCTGCCGGATCTCGATCAGGTGCCGCAGTGCCGGGTTCGGCCGGTAGGTCTGAGTCTGTCTGCGGTGGGTGCAGCTGCCCTGCTCAAGCCAGCTGAACGTGAGCGACGCCAGCCACGCCGCGCCGCCCAGCCGCGGACGCTCGCCCGGTCCAGCGCGGCCACCCGGTCCGGCGCGGCCACCCGGTCCGGCGTGGCCACCAGGTCCAGCGCGGCCACCAGGTCCGGCACATCTGTCTTGTCCACCGCGACGGCCCGATCCCGCGCTGCCGGATCCACTGGCCTCACCTGGCCGACATCCCGGTCCTCGGCTAGCGCAGGCGTGGGCGACGGCGCGGCCGTCTGGGCCGGTCAGGGTCACGCACCACTGGGCTCGGCCGGCGGCAAGGAGGGCGGCTAGCTCGCGGCAGGTCCAGGCGTCGAGCGGGCCGAAGCCGGCGGCCTCGCCGGGCGCATTGCTCAGGCCGAGCCACGCGGCGGCAGGCATGGTCAGGTTCACCGACCCAGCCAGCCCGGCCATCCAGTCAGGCCCGGCACCCGTCCCCTTCCCAGTCAGGCTCCCAGCGCCGACCCCGCTCCCAGTCACGCTCGCAGCCCCAGTGCCGGTCCCTTGCCCAGCCATCTCTGGCACACCGACCGAGCTCTGTCCCGTATCCCCAGCCGATCCGCCAACCCGGCCCTGTGTACCGACCTGCTCAGCGAGCAGAGTGGCCGCGGGGTCACGGCCTAAGAGCAGCGCGGTGAACACGGCGGCGCGGAGCTGCTCCAAGTTGCCTGGCGCGCCTGCGTGCTGCAGGGAACGGGCGATCGCGTTGATCCGCTGGTCCGCGGCGATCATCTCAGCCGGAAGCAGCTCCCGGCCCGCCAGTGCCCCATTCCCGGACATCTCCTGCCAGCTTTCAACCCGGGCCTCAGCGCGACCGGACTCCGCCCGGCGCCGCGCGGCGTCCGGGTCAATGGCGAGAACCATCGCCCGCAGTGCCGCACGCAGCTGCCCTGTTGTCATGTCCCGCGCGGGCAGCCACATCGCCGCCGCGACCGCCGCTGCCGCGACATCACCTAGCGCGGACAGCTCAGCAACGAACACCTCAGCCTTGGGCCGGTCGATCACGCCCGCCGACAGTGCCGCCAGCACCTGAGGCAACCGGGATAGACCACGTGCCACTCCAAGCAGGTGCTCAGCCGCTCGCCCAGTCAAGGTCAACGCCGCCGCTAGCTCCTCAGCCACGTGTTCGCTCACCCGGGACATGCCCGGGCGCTCCGCGGCAGCCAGACGACGCGCATCCAGCTCAGCCACGGCAGCAAGCTCCGCCGCGGCCTGCCACGATGACAGCCGCCGGGCAGCTCCTAGCAGCCCGACCAGCTCATCGTCAGACAGCGTGCCCAGGCCGCCGTCCACGGCGTCCTGAGCGAACCCAGCAAGCACCGGGTCCGGCGCCAGCACATCCAGCGGCCCGCCGACCGCGAACCCCGCGGCCCCCGGCACCCGGTCCCGGTGCGTGAACCCGGCCGGCATCGCCCTCGCCCCCGCCGCCGCGGCCGGGCCCTGGGCCGCGGCCAGCTCATCGGCCAGCGCCTCGAGTTCCGGAACGGACAGGTCCGCCAGCCACGCATCCGCCCCGTCCGGCGGACCCGCGAAACGGATCAGGGCACAGCCCGTACAGGTCTGCCTCGGTCGGCGGCTCCTCCCGCGCCCAATCCAAACCGCCAGCCCGCGTACCGTCGGCCGCCTCGGGCGCGTCTGGCCCGGGCGGCGGTCCGATCGGCTGGCCGGTCATCGGCGGCTCCTGGTCATGTAGTGGCCTGGTTCCTGACCTGGATACTGTTATCGCTAATAATATCGAACCATTACGACACTTCGCAAGTATATTCGAAAACGGCGCGGTTGGCTGATGGCGGAACTGGTTGCCGACCCGGAACTGGCTTCGGTCCACGGCCAGCGCCTCGCCGCCTGGGCAGCAGCCGCCTGTCAGCGGATCAGTCACTCGGTGACGGTGGACAGCCAGGTCGTCGCGCCGAGCGGTCAGTTCGCCGCGGGCGCGCCGAACCAGATCGCCACGCCGCGTCGCAGTCGGCCGCCCAGCCGGGTCATGACCGCATCTCCGACTCGACCGGCCAGCGCTTCGTTGTCCCACCCGGCGTCGTCTGACGCCGGGATCAGACCGATCATCAGATCACGGTCGGCATCACCGGGGCCAAGCTGGAACGCTGCCACGTTGAGCTCACCAGCGAGCACGGTGGCCACTGCCTCCTGAATGTCCGGGTCATTCTCTGGCCGCGGAGCAGCCTCGCCGCGGGCGAGCGCGGTTAGCCTGGCACCCTCGACCGCCAGCGGGACCGGCCCGGCCACGTCGATCACCACGGCGCACGACTCCTCAGTGGCTGCCTGCCAGACCATTCGCGCAGCGACCGGAACCGGGCGGGCGTTATCCTGCCAGCGTCGCAGGGCGTCCAGGCAGGTGAAGGCGGGTACGGCGCGCCTGCCGTCCAGCCCGATCAGCGTCGGCATCGCCATCTCGCTGGCCTTCTCTGCCCGTTCGCCCGCTGCCCGTGCGCCGACCTGGTCGTCCCGGTCGGCCCGGTCGGACAGGTCACCGACCGGCCCCGCTTGGCCTGCGGCGTCTCCGCCATGGCCGTCTGGCCCGGCAATGCCAGCCAGGTCGTTGGCGATCTGGTCGGCGAGCACGGCCACCACGGGAACCAGCAGCCGACCACCGGCCAGCGCGGTCAGTACGGCGTGCTCGCTGCCCTGTCCGGATGCGAAAGCGGTAAGCGCCGCGGCCGCGGACGGATCGGCCGAGCCGTCGTCGGCACGGAATGAGGGGTCGCCCCCGCGGATCCCAAGCACAATCCCAACTCTAGTTCGCCGTCATCAGGGCACTCCTCGCAGGACGACCGTCCTGCGGTTATTCCGGCATCTAATCCAGTCGCGGCATCGCGAGAGGATCTGGCGCTAGTAATCTGGCGCCGATGCTGCTTCATCCTCGAAAGGTTGAGGACGCAACTTGCGATATGAGAGTCTCATGGAACCGCATCCAGGTCTGATCACAGGGGAGCGTGTGCGGCACACCCACCAGGCACCGGCGATCATCGAGGCGGGGACACTGATGCAGAAGGCCATCCCGCCGCGACTGGTTGAGCCGTACTTGACTGGCCGCCGCGCGGTCATCGCCGGGTATGTCTACCGGGCGATTGACTGCTCCTTCACGGACCCTGCCGACTTCTACGCTGCCCTCGACCTTGGCTACGAAGGTTCTGAATTCCGGCCGGACATGCCCGAGGTGTACGTGCTCCGCTGGATGGCCACGGCACCGGACGCCTACCAGGTCCCGTACTCTGCTGAGCACGGAGGCGACTGGACCGGCAAGCCGCCTTTCACCGGGACCGGCTATACCTCCTGGCCGAACCGCCCGATCCCCGAGTTCTACATCGACCTGATCCCGATTCCGGTCGGGGCCGAGATCTACCGGATCATTCCGGGTCAGGCAGAGTTCATCGCACGCTACGACGGGCAGGTCTGGCTGCGTCCTGCCGAGGGGATCTGACAACATGCGATATCGCCTGCTAGCTAGCTATCAGGGAGCACCGTATGAGGCAGGAGTCGGTCCGACCGAGTCCGACGTCGTCTTGTTCGCCGCTTGCCCGCCGCCCGAGGATCTCCGATTCGAGCCTGCTACCGGACACTGGCGCAAACAGGTTCACCTAGCCGACGTCCAGACGCTGCACGAGTCCCGGCCGGTCGGCTTTTTCCGCGGCGAGCGCTGCATCGTGCTCGACGATCTGACTGATCGCCTGCACATCGCATATCTGGGCCACGACGCGTACCGGGCCGAGCAGCTCGGCTACTGGGAGGTCGACCGCGGCGTCTTCGAGCTCATCGCGCCGCGCCAGGAAGTCACCGATGTCGTCGAGCAGCGACTGGCTTTCCCGCATAGTGCGGACGGCACGTGGCAGACGGCCGCCGCATATACGGCGTCCGAGCCAGCGACCGGCTACCCCGCCGAAAGCGGGAACGGGGTGGGCACTGGTCCGCGGACCACGAGCTATCCCGGCCAGAGCCGGGACGGTTTCGCAACAGGCCCGCAGATCGCTTACGGCGGCCCCGATACGCCGGGCAATGTTCCGCCGGCCCCAGGCGGGACCGACCTCGAACCTGGCTCCCCCGCCGTGGCTGCTGGCTACTCGCACGAACCTCCGCCGGCTGACTTCTCCGAAGGCGATCGCGGGCAGGCTCTGCCGGTGACCGGGTTCGGCGGCTCACCAGACGGGGGTCCAGCGAGCGAGGGCTTCGCACCGGCCGCCAACCTCGGTGTCAGCTCCGAGCCAGACTCGGCAGCCGATCTCGTCGCCACGCCTAGCTACCTCACGGCCACGGCTGTCCCCGGCGTTGCCATGCCGATGATCGACGAGCCGCCGCTGCCGCTTGAAGCTCAGGCACTGCGGGCGACGACTGCAGCGCATCGCCGCGAGCAGCCGGAGACCCCGGCCGAGCACATCCCCGCCGAACACATCCCGGCCGAGCAGACCCCGGCCGAGCGGATCCCCGCCGAACACATCCCGGCCGAGCAGATCCCGGCCGAGCAGATCCCGGCCGAGCACATCCCGACCGAGCAGATCCCGGCCGAGCAGATCCCGGCCGAGCAGCCAGCCCAGAACGCACCCACCGCTGCGATCGCGCCTGCTCAGGACACCCCCCAGGCGATCACCGGGCCAGTCCAGGACGGCCCGGCAGTGACCGTCCAGCCGGTCCAGAGCTCGCCTGCCGGCCACATACCGGTACCGGTCGGCGACGTGCCAGCCAGCGGCATGCCAGCCAGCGGCATGCCAGTCAGCGAAGCACCGGCCAGCGAAATAGCGGCCGGAGCCGAAGAACCATTGGCACCGGCACGGCCGATCTCAGCAGAGCAGGCCGCGCTGCAGCCCCCAGAGGACGAGGCCGATTCTCAGCTCGCGACCGTGCCGCGTCGTCGGCGGGCCGCTAAGCGACGCCTGCCCACCCAGCGGATCTTCTCCGACCTGGCCAGGCAGGCCGCCATCCCGGCCACCGCCTACGCCGTCGGCGAGGACGTCGACGGGGCGATGTGCCTGATGCGGACCGTTGACGGTTTCGAGGTGTTCAACTCAGCCGCCGGTGCTCGGCACGAGGTGCGCATCTTCCAGGACGAGGAGTCGGCGTACTTCTACCTATTCGGCGTGCTCGTCGCCGAGGCCGTCCGGACTGGAGCCCTGGCACCACACCAGTAGCACGGGCTGCACCCGCGTTGCGTCAGGCCGGCGGCCGGGCGGAGGGAACAGTGAAAGCGGCTCGGCTGCATGCGGCGGGAGACATCAGGCTCGCCGATGAACCGGTGCCGGTGCCCGAGTCCGGCGCCAGCCTGGTCCAGGTCACCGCGGTCGGAATCTGCGGCTCTGACCTGCATTGGTGGACCGAATCCGGCATCGGCGACGCCCAGTTGGGCCGGCCGCTCGTGCTCGGGCACGAGAACGCCGGGGTGATCGCGGCTGGTCCGCGCAGTGGGGAGCGGGTGGCGATCGATCCGGCGATCCCCTGCGAGCGCTGCAAGCAGTGCCGTGACGGTTACCGGAACCTGTGCCCGAAGATCCGGTTCGCTGGCCACGGTGGCGTGGACGGCGGAATGCGCGAGTACCTCAGCTGGCCGACGGCACTCCTGCACCGGCTTCCTGATCGGCTGACGGACTGCGATGGCGCGCTGCTTGAGCCGCTTGGCGTCGCCGCGCACACGCTTGACCTCGGACATCTGCGGCTCGGCGGCAGTGCAGCCGTCGTCGGCTGCGGGCCGATCGGGCTGCTCCTCGTCCAGTTGCTGCGATTGGCAGGTGCCGCGCAGGTGATCGCGTTCGACCCGCTGCCGCACCGGCGGCAGGCGGCGGCTCGGCTGGGCGCCGACCTGACCCTGGACCCCGCAGCTGAGATCGGCGCAGCCGAAGACCTGGCAGCTCCGGACAGCCTGTCCCCCGGCGGCGTCGACGCCGCGTTCGAGATCGCCGGCACCGATCAGGCCGTCCGGCTTGCTCTGACAGTCGTCAGGCCGGGCGGCCGGGCGGTGCTTGCCGGGATCCCCAGCGGGGACCAGACCAGCTTCCAGGCGTCGGTTGCCCGCCGCAAGGGACTGACTATCGCCATGTCACGGCGGATGAATGACGCCTACCCGCGGGCGATCCGGCTGGCGGAAAGCGGCAAGATCGACCTCGCGTCCTTGGTCACACATCGTCTTCCGCTCGCCGCTGCGGCCGAGGCGATGCGGATCGCTGCCCGCAGGGAGGGCCTCAAGGTCGTCATCGAGCCAGCCAGCTAAGGCAGACTGAGTAGCAGGCAGCCTGGTGGCGGGTGGCCGAGCGACCGACCGAGCGGGAGGACACGATGACAGCCCAACCGGACCAGGCCGGGACCGTCGGTCGGCTGCGCAGCACGGCCTGGTTCGGCTCGCAGGGACGACCCGGCATGATCTACCGATCCTGGCTCCGGGCCGAAGGGTTCACGCCCGAGGTGTTCGACGGCCGACCGGTCATCGGCATCGCGAACAGCTGGTCCGAGCTCACCCCGTGCAACGCGCACCTGCGGGGCGTGGCTGATGCGGTCAAGCGAGGTGTCTGGCAGGCCGGCGGGTTCCCGCTGGAGTTCCCGACGATGTCGCTCGGCGAGAGCCTGATGCGGCCGACCGCCATGCTGTTCCGCAATCTGATGGCCATGGAGGTCGAGGAGACGCTGCGGGCCAACCCGCTCGACGGCGTCGTGCTGCTGTCCGGCTGCGACAAGACCACCCCGGCTATGCTGATGGCCGTGGCAAGCGCCGACCTTCCGGCGATCATGGTGACCGGCGGCCCGATGCTGAACGGTAAGTACCGGGGCACCGACGTCGGATCGGGCACCAGCTTGTGGCGATTCGAGCAGGAACTTGCCGCCGGGCGGATGACGCAGCAGGAGTGCGTCACAGCCGAGAGCGCCATGGCCAGGTCCTGCGGCCACTGCATGACGATGGGCACGGCCTCGACCATGGCGTGCATCGCCGAGACGCTCGGCATGCAGCTTCCCGGCTCGGCGACGTGGCCGGCCGCTGACTCACGCCGCCAGCTCACCGCCCAGCTGGCCGGCCAGCGCATTGTCACGCTGGCGCGCGAGGGTGTGCGCCCGTCACGGATCATGACCAGGCAGGCGTTCGAGAACGCCATCGTGGTCAACGCGGCCATCGGCGGGTCGACGAACGCGGTCATCCACCTGCTGGCCCTGGCCGGGCGACTCGGCGTCCCGCTTCGCCTTGACGACTTCGACGAGCTGGCCAGGCCGGTGCCGACGCTGGTCAACCTGATGCCCTCAGGGCGCTACCTGATGGAGGACTTCTGTTACGCCGGCGGGATCCCGGCGGTCATGCGCGAGCTTGGAGACCTGCTGCACACCGACCACGTCGGTGTGTCCGGCCGCAGGCTGGCCGAGAACGTGGCCGACGCGCAGTGCTGGAACCGGGACGTCATCAGCAGCGTGGCCGACCCGCTCCAGCCGCCGGGCAGCGGCACCGCGGTGCTGCACGGCAACCTGTGCCCGGGCGGCGCGGTGATCAAGCAGTCGGCCGCATCGCCGCACCTGCTGAACCACCGCGGCCGGGCTCTGGTGTTCGACTCCATCGAGGAATACCACCAAGCGGCCGGGCAGCCGGAGATTCAGGCAGACGAATCCACCGTCCTGGTCGTGCGCGGCGCTGGCCCGAGGGGCTACCCGGGCATGCCTGAGGTGGGCAATTTCGTGCTGCCGAGCAAGCTCCTTGAGCGCGGCGTCACGGACATGGTCCGCATTTCTGACGCGAGGATGAGCGGCACCGGCTTCGGCACCGTCGTCCTGCACGTGGCGCCTGAGGCAGTAGTGGGTGGCCCGCTGGCACTCGTCCGCACCGGCGACTGGATCTCCCTTGACGTGCCGTATCGCACGCTGACGCTCGAGGTGAGCGACGACGAACTCGCCAGGCGCCTGGCCGAATGGGTGCCGCCGGAGAACCCGCACCTGCGGGGCTATGCCCGGCTGTATGTCGAGCACGTGCTGCAAGCCGATCAAGGTGCCGACCTTGACTTTCTGGTGGGGGCAAGCGGCGCCGCCGTGCCACGGCACAATCACTAGCTCTCGCGCCGCGAAGGCGCGGTAGCGCCTGCGCAGGGAGGGACGCGATGTCGCTGAGCGGCAGGGTCGCATTGGTGACCGGCGCGGCGGGCGGACTTGGCTCGGTGACTGCCGGCGCGCTGGCTCGGCACGGCGCCAGGGTGCTTGTGCTTGACCTGCCTGCCAGCCAAGGTGAGCGGGTCGCTGCCGAGATTGAGGCGGCATCGGGCCCGGGATCCGCTCGGTTCGTTCCGGCCGACCTAGCCGACCTGGACACGATCCGCGCCCTGGTCACCGGCCTGGCTGCCGAGAACGGCCGGATTGACATCCTGGTCAACAATGCCGCGATCTATCCGAGCAAACCGTTCCAGGAATATACAACCGCGGAATGGCAGCGAGTCCAGCGGATCAATTCCGATGCCGCTTTCGTATGTGCCCAGGCGGTCGTCCCTGGCATGCGGGAGGCCGGCTTCGGCCGCATCGTCAACATCGCCAGCATCACCTTCTTCGGCGGCTGGGAGTTGCTCGCGCCATACGTCACATCGAAAGGCGCCCTGGTCGGCCTCACCCGAGCGCTCGCCAGAGAATTCGGCAAGCACGGCATTACCGTCAATGCCGTGGCGCCAGGCGCGTTCCCAACCGCAGCCGAGGAGATCCACCCTGATCGCGAGGCTTACCAGCAGTTCATCCTCGATCATCAGGCCGTCAAGCGCCGCGGCCGGCCCGAGGAAGTAGCGAATGCCGTGCTGTTCTTCGCTGCGGAGGAAAGCGGGTTCATCACCGGGCAGCTAATCGCGGTCGACGGCGGCTGGGTGATGCACTGAAGGCCACCGCCGGCTTACGCCTCAAGCGTCCAGGCCAAGCGCCCGGTGCACCGCCACATCGGCCAGGCTGCCGGCCACCAGGTCCGCTTCGAGCAGCACCCCTGGAATCGACGGAATCCCGATCACCCAGAGGCCGGCGGCCCGAGCCGCGGCAACGCCGGGCGGGGAGTCCTCAAGCGCGACCGCGGCTGCCGGTGCCACCCGCAGCGCCAGGCACGCGTCCGTGTACAGGTCGGGGGCCGGCTTCGGATTGCGGACGTCGTCGACGCCGAGGACCACGTCGAACGCGTCCTGCATCCCGACCCGGCGCAGGCCCGCAAGCAGGTGGCGGCGTGGCGAGTTCGAGGCGACGGCAGCGGGCAGGCCGGCCGACCGGAGTCTGGCGACCAGTTCCACCGCACCTGGCCGGGTGGTGGCACCCGCGCTGATCTCCACCAGTGCCAGCGCGTACATCTCGTCACTGAGTTGCTGGCCAGCGTGCGGCAGGGCGAGCAATCGCTCGAGGATCGGCGCCGCGGTTCGCGGTGAGGTGCCAACCAGCGCCTGCTTGGCCGCCAGGTCGAACACCTGGCCGCGGGACCGGAAGAGCGCCTGCTGAGCCAATGTCCAGCACGGCTCGGTGTCAAGCAGCAGGCCGTCGTTGTCGAAGACAACCGCCAATGGCTTGCTCAACTCGACGGCCACCGGTGCGACGCTGCCGCTGTCACCAGCGGTCGTGGACGAGGGCCCGGATCCGCCGGTCGTAAATATCCTTGATCGCGCCGAGTTCCCCGTCGGTGAACGGCGGCAACTCGGCGGCAGCGGCGTTCTGCCTGGCCTGCTCGGGATTGCGCGCGCCTGGGATCACGGTGCTGACTCCTGGTTGCTGGATGACCCAGCGCAGGGCGGCTTGTGCCGGGGTAGCCCCGGCGGGCGCCAGCGCGGCGAAGTCCCGCGCCGCTTCCACGCCGGTGTCGAAATCGACACCGGAAAAGGTCTCCCCCACGTCGAACGCCGCACCATGGCGGTTATACGTGCGATGGTCGTCCGCGCCGAAGGAGGTGTCGTGGTTATACCGGCCGGACAGCAGTCCGGAAGCCAGCGGGACGCGGGCGATGATCCCCACCCCGGCCGCCTGCGCGGCGGGCAGCACCCGCTCCAGCGGCTTGCGCCGGAACGCGTTAAGGATGATCTGCACGCTGGCGACGCCCGGCCGCGCGATCGCGGTCAGCGCCTGGCCGCAGGTCTCGACGCTGACCCCGTACCCGGCGATGCGCTGCTCGGCGACCAGCGTGGCAAGCGAGTCATAGACCGCGTCGAGCGAGAAGACCGGCTCGGGCGGGCAGTGCAACTGGACCAGGTCGAGCCGGTCCACCCGCAGGTTGGCACGGGACCGGTCGGTCCAGGCGCGGAAGTTGTCGATCGTGTACTGCGCCGGATCCTGGACCACCCGGCGGCCCATCTTGGTGGCCACGGTCAGCCGCAATCCTGGATTGGCTGCCAGGAATTGCCCGATCAGCCGCTCGCTGCGGCCGTCGCCGTAGACGTCGGCGGTGTCCAGGAAGGTGACCCCGGACGCCGCTGCCGCGTCAAGCACCGCGAGCGCTGCCGAGTCGTCGACCTCGCCCCAGTCAGCCCCGAGTTGCCAGGTGCCCAGACCGATGACTGAGACCGCCCGGCCGGTTCCGCCCAGAATGCGCTCTTCCACGAGAAACGATCTTAGTGGCCGACCAGAACGGTATCCTGACGGGTCGATGCCGTTTTCGTAGCAGCAGGCCCGCACCGGGCCGACCCTAAGCCGAGGACTCCGCGTTCCGTGCCCGTCATCCTGATTACCGGAGCCGCCGGGCAGATCGGCGCCATGCTGCGTCCCAGGCTCGCCAGGCCGGGCCGCACGCTGCGGCTCCTGGACGTGGCGCCGCTGATGGCCGGGCCAGGCGAGGAGGCCGTCCAGGCATCCGTCACCGACCTGGCGGCGCTGACCCGAGCCTGCGCCGGGGTGGACGCCGTGATTCATCTGGGCGGGCTGTCGACCGAAGCGCCGTGGGACCGAATCGCCGAGGTCAACATCCACGGCAGCTACGTCGTCTTCGAGGCAGCACGCCGGGCCGGCGTCGGCCGGGTGCTCTACGCGTCGTCGAACCACGCGGTCGGCTTCACTCCGGCCTCGGTTTTCCCGGTGCCTGACTACGCCTTTCCCGCCCCGGACACCTACTACGGCGTATCCAAGGCGGCCGGCGAGGCGCTCGCCGCCCTGTACCACCACAGGTACCGGATGGACGCGATCTGCCTGCGGATCCTGACCTGCAGCGAGCGGCCGCTGACCGTGCGGGCGCTGTCCACATGGCTGTCCCCCGATGACGCGGGACGGCTGTTCGAGGCGTGCCTGACCGCTGACCAGCCTGGATTCCGCGTCGTCTACGGGGTGTCACGCAACACCAGGGGCGGCTGGGTCAGCCTTGCCGAGGCTCGTGCCCTGGGTTACGAACCATCCGACGACGCTGAGCGGTTCGCCGCCGATGTGCTCGCCGGGCACGGCGATCTTGATCCGAGTGACCCGGTGCTTGCCTACCTGGGCGGCGAGTTCTGCCAGCCGGCCTACGACGCCGACCGGCTGCGATGAGCAGCCCGCAGCTCACCGAGGTGAGCAGCAAGACCTACCGGCTGCCGATGCCGGTTCCGTGGGGCCCGGCGGTGACCTGCCAGTACCTGATCGCCACCACGGTGCGCAGCAGTGACGGCAACACCGGGCAGGGTTTCAGCTGGGCGGTCAGGGCCGGGGCGCAGGCGGTCGCGGCCATGGTCGAAGCGGACTGCGGTCCGGTTGCCGAGGGCGGCCCGGTTGCGCCGGATGCGGCCTGGGATCGGTTGTGGTGGCACCTGCGCGAGGCCGGCGGCGGAATCGCCACGCTGGCGATGGCCGCGATCGACATCGGCCTGTGGGATCTGCGAGCCAAAGCCGCTGGCCTGAGCCTGGTCGACCTGATCGGCCGGCAGCGCGCCCAGGTGCCGGTCTACGCCAGCGGCGTGAACAGGCACCTGACGCTGGACGAGCTCAAGGAACAGGTGAGCCGCTGGATCGAGGCCGGCCATACCAGGGTCAAGATCAAGGTCGGCCTGCCCAACCTCGAGGCGGACCTGCAGCGGGTGGCCGCCGTCCGGCAGATTATCGGGCCGGCCAGGCTGCTCATGCTCGACGCGAACCAACTGTGGGACCTGCCCACCGCCCGCCGGGCCGCCAGGGCACTGTCGGCGTTCGACATCTTCTGGCTGGAAGAGCCGCTCCCGGCCGAAGACATCGCGGCCTACGCCAGGCTCCGGGCCAGCATCGACATTCCGGTCGCTGCCGGGGAGAGCCTGTACACCGAAGCGCAGTTCCGCGACATGCTGCTGGCCGGCGGCTGCGACTACCTCCAGCCGAACGTCTGCCGGGTCGGCGGCATCACCCCATTCCTGCGGATCGCCAGGCTCGCCAGGCTGTTCGGCATTCCGGTGCTGCCGCACTTGCTGCCTGATATCTCCGGGCAGCTGACCCTTTGCCTGCCGCTGCCCGGCATGGTCGAAGACATCGACCAAGGGTCGTTCGCCGCGCTCGGCGCCCTGGCCAGACCAAGCGGAGTGGTGATCACCGGCGATAGCCTGCGGGCCCAGACTCAGCCAGGGCACGGGCTGGTCTTCAGCACCGACGCCATGCAGGAGATCACCAGCTGACCGGCGGGTCGGCCCGCGGTCTGGCGGCGGGCACCGCGATCATTGGAGCCATGAGCGAGCTGGCGGCGACCCCGGTGACGGGAGCCCAATACGAGATCGAGGCCGGCGACTACCAGGCGATAGCGACGGAACTCGGTGGCGGGCTGCGCCGACTCACCTATCGCGGCGAGCCGGTGATCGTGGATTACGAGCCCGATGAACTGCCTCCGGCCGCGGCCGGCCAGCTGCTGGCTCCCTGGCCGAACCGGATCGACCACGGCAGGTACGACTTCGGCGGCGCGAGCTTCCAGCTCGAGCTGAGCGAGGCCAGCCACGGCAACGCCATCCACGGCCTGACCAGGTGGGCCAACTGGGAGCCGGTCGGGCACACGTCGGACGAGATCACACTGGCCCATGTGCTGCACGGCCGCCCGGGCTACCCGTTCTGCCTGGAATTGTCGGTTAGTTACTCGCTCAGCGCCGCCAACGGCCTGCAGGCCACCGTCACCGCGTGGAACGCGGGATCGCGCCAGGCGCCGTACGGCACCGGCTCTCATCCGTACCTCACGACCGGCGAACCGCTGATCGACCAGTGCGAGCTTGAGCTGCCTGCCGGATTCTGGTTGCCTGCCGACGATCGCGGCATCCCGTCAGGCCCGCGGCAGGACGTCACCGGCACGCCGTTCGACTTCCGCTCGCCCAAGCCGATCGGCGGCACCAGCCTTGATCACGCGCTGACCGGGCTGAAGCGGGACGAGTCCGGCCGAGCCTGGGCCCGGCTGGCCAGCGCCAGCCGCGGCATCCGGCTCGGACTGTGGGCCGGGCCTGGGTACGACTGGCTGCAAGTGTTCACCGGCGATGGCCTGGCCGCAGGCCAGCGGCGGCGGGCGCTGGCGATCGAGCCGATGACCTGCCCGCCGAACGCGTTTGCCACCGGTGCTGGCCGGCTGGCGCTTGCGCCCGGCGATAGCGTCTCACACAGCTGGGGTATCGAAGTTCTTCAATCCTGAGCGATAACGGGACCCGACCCGCGGATCAGGCCAGCGATCCGGTCCAGGTCGGCGCTGGTGTCCAGGTCGTCGGGCCGGCCGGTGTCGCCGCATTCGACCTCGGTGACAAGCTCGGGGTGGGCGCGCAGGAACTGCCGGGCGCCGGTGTCCCCTACCGCCGCCGCCGCGGCGGCCTGCCAGTGCGCTCGGGCGATCAGGACCGGGTTCCGCGGCTGGCCTGCGTAGCTGGCCACCGCGACGGCGGCCCCGGCCTGGTAGGCGGCGATCAGCCGCCAGATCGCCTGCGGGCCGATCAGCGGCTGATCGACCAGGGCGATGACTGCCGCGTCCACCGAGTCGGGCAGCGTGGCCAGCCCGACCCGGAGCGATGAGCCCATGCCCGTGCGCCAGTCCGGGTTGTGCACCTCGATGACCCCGGGCAGGCCGAGCGAGACTGCCCCGGTGACCACGATCACCGGATCGGTCCGGCCGGCCCGCAGCAGCCCGATCGCCCGCGTCGCCAGCGGCTGCCCGTCGATCTCGACCAGCGCCTTGGGCTGCCCGAGCCTGCTGCCCTGGCCGGCCGCCAGCAAGATGCCGGCGATCCGCGAGTGCGTCATGTCAGCTTGCACTCCAGCATGGGTACGGCCAGGGACCGCCTGGTCAGCCGTGGTGGATCCGCCCGTCGGTCATGGTCAGCGGCTGACCCGATCCGCCCCACCGCAGCTGGATCAGCTCGGCGGCGATGGCCACCGCGGTCTCCTCCGGTGTGCGGGCGCCCAGATCCAGGCCGACCGGTGACCGCAGCCTGGCCAGCTCGGCGGCGGACAGCCCGGCCTCGCGCAGCCGTTCCAACCGGTCCTGATGGGTTCGTCTGCTGCCCATCGCCCCGATGTACGCGGCAGGCTGGCGCAGCGCGATCTCGAGCACGGGAACGTCGAACTTGGGATCGTGGGTCAGCACGCAGATGACCGTCCGCTCGTCGGTGCTGACCCCGGCCAGGAAGCGGTGCGGCCAGTCGGTCACTACCTCGTCCGCATCCGGGAATCGGGCCGCGGTCGCGAAGACCGGCCTGGCGTCGCACACCGTCACCCGGTAACCGAGGAACTTGCCGATCCTGGCCACCGCCGCCGCGAAGTCGATCGCGCCGAAGACCAGCATCCTGGGCGGCGGCGCGAACGACTGCACGAACACCGAAAGCTCGTCCCGCCGCCGCTCACCCTGCGAGCCGTACCTGCGCACCCCGGTCAGGCCCTGGGCGAGCATGCCCCGCGCGTCGTCATCGACGGCCTGATCCAGCCGATCGCCGCTGCCCAGCGTGCCTGACTGGCGCAGCTCGCCCTCGTCGGCCCCCCAGATCACCCGGCGGGCGCCGATCTCGCCCGGGCCGGCCACCACCGTGGCCACCGCGACTGGCTCGTCCGCATCCACGGCTGCGGCGATCTCGCCGAGCTCGCCGAAGGTCTGGCTGCTGACCGGTTCGACGAAGATGTCGATGATCCCGCCGCAGGTCAGCCCGACGCTGAAGGCGGTGTCGTCGCTGATCCCGTATCGCTGCAGGACTGGCTGGCCGCTGGCCCTGACGTCGCCGCACAGCTCATAGACGGCGCCTTCGACGCAGCCGCCGGATACGCTGCCCACGACATCGCCGCCGGCCGAGACGGCCAGCGCGGCACCCGGCTCACGCGGCGCGCTGCTGAAGGTGCGCACCACGGTAGCCAGGCCGAACGTCTCTCCGGCATCCCACCACTTGACGATCTGGTCCAGGATGTCTCGCACGACCGGTCACCTCGGGGCTCTCGCGATATACACCACAGTACGTGTCCCTGCGCCAGGCCAGCGAGACGGGATAACTGATGGCTTAATCTCCGCCGAGGCGGCTACTGGCCGGAGCTTGCGGCCGTGCGCCGCCCGAACCGCTGCCCGAACCGCCGCCGGACGCTGAAGAAGGCGGACAGCACGGCGGTCAGGTACAGCAGGTACACCACGGCCTGCAGCACGGTCGGGCTCTGGGCGTACCCGAAAAAGCTGTGCGCGATGTCACCAAGGGCGCTGTCCTCGCTCAGGATGCGGCCGGTGTGCCACAGCGGCTGCATCGCCACCGGCAGCCAGCCAAGCTGCTGCATGTTCTGGATCGCGTCGACGAGCAGGCCGGCCGCGAACACCATCAGCAGCGCGCCGACCACCGTGAACAGACGGCCCACGTTGAGCCGGTGCCCGAGCCGGTACATGACGAACGCGATGCCGAGCGCGATCGTCAGGCCGATGGCGCCTCCGATCAGCAGCGTTCCCTGGTGCCTGGTGGAGAACGCGATGGCGAGCGTGAACACCACCGTTTCCACCCCCTCGCGGCCGACTGCCTGGAAGCCCACCAACGCCAGGCCGACCCGCGCGCCCTTGCTCATCGCCGTGTCAGCGCGCGACTGCAGTTCCGATTTCAGGCCGCGCGCGTGCGAGCGCATCCAGAACGTCATGTAGGTGAGGATGACCGTGGCGAGCAGGTAGGTCGCTGTCTCGAAGATGGTCTGCGCTCGGGACCCGGCGTAGCTGCGGATCGTCAGGTAGGCGACGACTCCGCCAGCGCCGGCCAGCACCAGCGCCGCCCCGACCCCGAGGTAAACGTCGCGGAAGTACCGCCGCTGGCCGGTGCGGTTCAGATAGGCCAGCAAGATCGCGACGATCATGCTCGCCTCGACTCCCTCACGCAGGAAGATCACGAACGTGGCGAGCATGAGCGGGTCCTCCGCGGGATCTGCCGGTCTAAAGTTAGGATAGCCTAACCTACATTCCGGCTCCCGGCTACGGTCAAACCCGCGAACCAGACCGGCTACCTGACACCGTAAAGGTACTCAAGGGCAAGCTGGTCGAGGTGCTCGAACCCCATCCCGCGCTCACCGAGCGCAGTCACGTCCGGGGTGTAGCCGCGGACATCGCGCCAGGTCTCCCCGTCGGCCAGGGTCGGCAGCGACAGATCGGGCACCCGCGCGGCGCGGAGCGCCTCGACGACCTCCGGGTCGGCGCGGAAGGCCCGGACCTTGGCCCGCAAGATCAGGTAGTTGCGCATGCAGGCCGCCGCCGACCGCCAGACCCCGTCGTCGTCCTCGGTGCGCGGCGGTTTGAAGTCGAAGTGCACCGGCCCGTCGTATCCCCCGGATTCCAGCGCGTCAACGACCCAGAACGCACCACGGGCATGGCCGGCACCGAAGCGCAGGTCCTGGTCGTAACGGGGACCGTGCTGGCCGTTCAGGTCGATGTGGAACAGTTTGCCGTGCCACAGCGCCTGGGTGATGGCGTGCGCGTAGTTCAGCCCGGACATCTCCTCATGGCCGACCTCGGGGTTCAGGCCGACCAGCTCAGGATGCTCAAGCTCGTTGATGAACGCCAGCGCGTGACCGGCAGTGGGCAGCAGGATGTCGCCGCGCGGCTCGTTCGGTTTCGGCTCGATCGCGAACCTCAGGTCGTAGCCGCAGTACAGGACGTACTCGCACAAGATGTCGAACGCCTCCTTGCACCGGTCAAGCGCCGCGCGCACGTCCTTGGCCGCGCCGGACTCGGCGCCGTCCCGCCCGCCCCAGCACACGTAGACCCGGGCGCCGAGTTCGGCGGCGAGGTCCAGGTTGCGCATGACCTTGGCCAGCGCGAACCTGCGCACATCCCGGTCATTGGCGGTGAACCCGCCCTCCTTGAAGATCGGGTGCGAGAACAGGTTCGTGGTCGCGGTCGTCACCACCAGCCCGGTCTCATCGAGCGCGGCGCGGAAGGCGGCAATCCGCTGCTGCCGCTCGGCGTCGGTGGCATCGAAGTCGAACACGTCGTTGTCGTGGAAGTTCACCCCGTACGCACCGATCTCGGCCAGCTTGCGCACGGCGCGCTCGGCAGGCATCGGTGGCCGGATCGCCGATCCGAACACGTCCACCCCCTGCCAGCCGACGGTCCAGATGCCGAACGAGAACCGGTCGGCCGGTGCGGGCGCGTAGCTGTCTGTGCTCACGGCGGTGTCACTCAAGGCGGGGTCCCTTCCTTCCAGGCTGCGGTGTCGTCGCGCAACGCCGCGTGCTTCGCGCGGATATCCGGCTGCGCCGGTCCGGTGTACTGGGTGGCCGGCCGGGTCGGTGCCCATGGCGGCGGCTCCGGCGTCCCGGCCAGTGCCCACGCGGCCTGGCGGGCCGCGCCGAGCGCCACGTACTCCGCCGGCTCGGGCACCAGCACCGGCGTGCCGAAGATTCCAGGCGCCAGCGCGCGCACGGCCGGCGACCGCGAACCGCCGCCGATCAGCAGCACCCGCCGCTGCGGCACGCCCTGCCCGGCCAGCAGGTCAGCGGCCTGCGCCAACGAGGCAAGCACCGCCTCGACCGCGGCCCTGGCCAGGTTCTCCCGGCACGCGTTCGCAGTGGTCAGCCCTCGGACCACGCCGGTCGCATTCGGCCGGTCCGGGGTGCGCTCGCCGTCCAGGTAAGGCAGCAGGGTGATCCCGTCAGCGCCTGGCTCGGCCGCCAGGGCCAGCGCGGACAGCCCGGCCACGTCGGTATCGACCAGCGCAGCGACCGCGGACAGCACCAGTCCCGCGTTGACCGTGCACACCAGCGGAAGGAAGCGCCCGGTCGCATCGGCGAACCCGGCGACGGCGCCGGACGGATCCGCGGCAGGCACCTGGCTTACCGCGAACGCGGTGCCCGAGGTTCCGATCGAGATCGCGACATCGCCCGGCTGGAGTCCCAGGCCGAGCGCGGCGCCCATGTTGTCACCGGTTCCGGCGGACACCGCCGCGCCCCAGGCCGTTTCCCCCACCACCTCGGCCGGCCCAGCGACCCTCGGCAGCGCGACCGGATGACCGAGCGCCGCGGCCGCCACCTCAGGCAGCCAGCTCCCGGTGGCCGGCCGGAAATAGCCGGTGCCCGACGCGTCGCCCCGGTCCGTGGTCGCGTCGGCCGCCAGGCGGGAACCAGCCGCAGCTGCGGTAACGGCGCTGGCTGCGGAGCACAGCCGCCCGGTCAGCCAGTCGTGCGGCAGCAGCACAGCGGCTGCGCGGGTGGCGTTGGCCGGCTCGTGCTCGGCCAGCCAGCGCAACTTGGTCACCGTGAACGACGCGGTCGGCACGCTCCCGGTGTGGTCCGCCCACCACCGCGCGCCGCCGCGCTCGCTGACCAGCTCGGACGCGGCCGCCGCCGACCGCAGGTCGTTCCAGAGCAGGGCCGGCCTGATCACCTCGCCGGACTCGTCGAGCACGATCATCCCGTGCTGCTGGCCGGCCACTCCGACCGCGGCGGCACGGTCCAGCAGTCCCTTCCCAGCCTGCTGCAGCGCGGCCCACCACGCCGCCGGGTCGCACTCGGTACCAGCCGGGTGCGGCGCGCTGCCACTGCCGACAACCTCGCCATCGTCCGCCCGGCACAGCAGGACCTTGGTGGACTGCGTTGACGAATCCACGCCGGCGACCAGCATCGCTGTCCCTTCTGCGGACTGATCAAGGCTGCACCTGAAGGTTCTCATGGCGGCGTGATCAGGAGACAATGTTCCGGTCGGCAACGGTTACCGGTCGGCGGCGCTGAACCCCGCCAGGATGTTAGCGATAACAGCTAGTTTCACTGTACCGCCCGGGCTCGTGCCAAAGCCGGGTCCGAGGGAGGTTCTGTGGCGTCCACGGCGAGCGGCCGGGCCGCCCGGCCGACCATGGCAGACGTCGCCAAGCTGGCCGGCGTGTCCCATCAGACGGTCTCCCGGGTCCTCAACGAGAATCCCAACGTCAGGGCCCAGACGCGGGAAGACGTCCTGGCCGCGATCCGGGCGCTCCGCTATCGGCCGAATGCCGCGGCCCGCTCGCTGGTCACCAAGCGCACCAACGTCCTTGGCGTGATCAGCTTCGACACCACGCTCTACGGCCCGGCCTCGATGCTCTACGGGATCGAGCAGGCGGCCCGCCCCGACTACTTCGTCTCGGTCGCCAGCCTTCCGGCCCTGGACCGCAGATCGGTGCTCGACGCGGTTGACCGGTTCGTTGGCCAGGCCGTCGAGGGGATCATCGTCATCGCACCGCAGACTTCGGCCGTTACCGCGCTTAGCGACGTGCCAGCTGAGGTGCCGCTCGTCGCGGTCGGCTGCGGCACCCGCACGCCGCTGGCCGCGGTCGCCATCGACAACGCGGCCGGTGCGCTAGCCGCGACCCGGTATCTGCTTGATCTTGGTCATGAAACCGTTGATCACATCGCCGGCCCGGCCACCTGGCTCGATGCGCAGGAGCGGGCGGACGGCTGGAGCCACGCGCTTGCGTCAGCCGGGGCACCGCAGCGCGAGCCGCTGCGCGGGAACTGGTCGGCCCGGTCCGGCTATGAGCTGGGCATCCAGCTTGCCAGGAGGCCGGAAGTGACCGCCGTGTTCTGCGCGAACGACCAGATGGCGCTTGGTCTGCTGCGCGCGCTTTCCGAACGGGCCATCAGGGTGCCGCAGGACGTCAGCGTGGTCGGATTCGACGACATCCCTGAATCCGCGTTCTTCCTGCCGCCGCTTACCACGGTGCGGCAGGACTTCGGTGAACTCGGCAGGCGGGCGCTCCGCCTGCTGGTCGACCGGATCGACAGCGACCGGGTGCCCGATCCCGGCCTGCCGGTGGCGGCGGAACTCATCGTCCGGGCCAGCGCGACCAGGCGCGGACGCTGGTCGGGACGCAGTCCAGGAGGGTAACGTGAGCAGGGCGATGGCTGTTAGCGCTAACAACCTGCCTGCCTGCGTCGTCGGAGTGGACTTCGGCACGCTGTCCGGGCGTGCGCTGGTGGTGCGGGTGCGAGATGGAGCCGAGCTCGGTGCCGCCGTCCACGAGTATCGCCATGGCGTGATGGACCGCGTACTGGCGGCCACCGGCGAGGCGCTGCCGCCGGACTGGGCACTGCAGGATCCGCAGGACTACCGCGACGTGCTGCGGCTCGCGGTGCCCGCGGCAGTCGCCAGCGCGGGAATCGACCCGGCCACGGTGATCGGCGTCGGCACCGATTTCACCGCGTGCACGGTCCTGCCGGTGCTCGCCGACGGGACCCCGCTGTGCCAGCTGCCAGGACTGCACGGCCGCCCGCACGCGTATCCCAAGCTGTGGAAGCATCATGCCGCGCAGCCGCAGGCCGACCGGATCAACGCGCTGGCGCAGCAGCGCGGCGAGCCGTGGCTGGCCCGTTATGGCGGGAAGATCTCCGCCGAGTGGCAATTCGCCAAGGCGCTGCAGTTGCTCGATGAGGACCCCGACATCTATCAGCGGACCCAGCGGTGGATCGAAGCGGCCGACTGGATCATCTGGCAGCTGACCGGGGTGGAGACCAGGAACGCCTGCACCGCGGGCTACAAAGGGATCAGGCAGGATGGCCGGTACCCGTCCCGTGAGTTCCTGGCCGCGCTCGATCCGCGGTTCGCCGACTTCGCCACGGGCAAGCTGGAGCATCCGATCCTGCCGCTTGGCGCGCGGGCCGGATCGCTGACCCGTCAGGCGGCCGGCTGGACCGGCCTGCCTGAAGGGATAGCTGTCGCGGCCGGCAACGTCGACGCGCACGTCACCCCGCCCGCCGCCGCCGCGATCGCACCTGGACAGCTGGTCGCCATCATGGGCACGTCGACCTGCCATGTGATGAACGGGACCACGCTGGCGCAGGTGCCTGGCATGTGCGGCGTCGTCGACGGCGGCATCACCGCCGGGCTGTGGGGCTATGAGGCCGGGCAGAGCGGCGTCGGGGACATCTTCGCCTGGTTCGCTGACCACGCCGTCCCCCCGGCCTATCTGGCTGAGGCGGAGCGTCGGGCCATCTCCGTGCACGATCTGCTGTCGGCACAGGCCGCGGCACAGCGGGCCGGCGAGCACGGCCTGATCGCCTTGGACTGGCTCAACGGCAACCGCTCGGTGCTTGTCGATCATCACCTCTCCGGCGCCCTTGTCGGCCTCACGCTAGCCACCAGGGCCCCGGACATCTACCGGGCGCTGGTGGAGTCGACCGCGTTCGGGACCCGGGTCGTCATCGACGCCTTCGAGGCGGCCAGCGTGCCGGTTTCCGAACTGGTGATCGCTGGCGGGCTAATGAAGAACGATTTCGTCATGCAGGTGTACGCGGACGTCACCCGCCGTCCGCTCAGCCTGATCGGTTCCGATCAGGGCCCGGCGCTCGGTTCAGCCATTCACGCCGCGGTGGCCGCAGGCGCCTACCCCGATGTCCCGGCCGCCGCCGCGGCCATGGGCAGCAACCGTCCGGCGGTCTTCGTCCCCGACCCGGCCAGCGCGGATGTCTACGACCAGCTGTATGCGCAGTACCTGCGGCTGCACGACTACTTCGGGCGCGGGCCAAATCAGGTCATGCACCGGCTCCGCGGCATCAGGGATCGGGTTCTCGCTGGCCAGGAACCCGCCGACCGGGATGGGAGCGGCCGATGACGGCCGACCCGCTGCCCGACCCGGCGATCCGCGCCGCCGTCACCAGGACCAGGGACGAGGTCTGCGAGCTGAACGCGGCTCTGCTGCAGAACAATCTGGTGGCCTGGACTTCAGGCAACGTCTCTGCCCGCGTCCCCGGTGCCGACCTGATGGTGATCAAACCAAGCGGGATCGCCTACTCCGAGCTCACCCCGGCGGCCATGGTGGTCTGTGACCTTGCTGGCACCGTGGTCGATGGCGGACTCAGCCCGTCCAGCGACACGGCGACGCACGCCTACGTGTACCGGCAGATGCCCGAGGTGGGCGGCGTCGTGCACACCCACTCCACGTACGCCACCGCGTGGGCGGCCCGGGGCGAGGCGATTCCGTGTGTGCTCACCGCCATGGCCGACGAGTTCGGCGGCGAGATCCCGGTCGGGCCGTTCGCGCTGATCGGCGGCGACGAGATTGGCCGCGCCATCGTGTCGGTGCTGACCGGCCACCGCTCCCCCGCGGTGTTGCTGCGCAGCCACGGGGTGTTCACCATCGGACGCACCGCCCGTGACGCCGTCAAGGCCGCCGTGATGTGCGAGGACGTGGCGAAGACCGTCCATCACGCCAGCGTACGAGGCGACCTGCCAGCGCTGCCGCAAGAGCAGGTGGACGCCTTGCACCGGCGCTACCAGGAGCAGTACGGCCAGCGCTGAGGCGCGGGACTACAGGAGGAATCATGGCTGCTCGCAAGCCGCGGATCGGGATCCTGGGCATCATGCAGGACCTGTACGACGACATGATCCCCGGGATCGCTCATCGGCAGGAGGGCTACGCCGCCGAGGTTGCCGCGCACCTCGCCGACGTGGGCGAGTTCATCCCGAGCAAGCCGATCAAGTATCGCGAGGACGCCGAACGTGAGCTGCGCGCGTTCGAGAACGCCGACCTGGACGGCGTCATGGTGGTGATGCTCACCTACGGGCCGGCCATGCGGGTCGCCAGGCTGCTCGCCGAGTCCAGGCTGCCCATCTTGCTGGCCAACATCCAGCCAGAGCCCAGCGTCACCCCCGCGTGGGACATGGCCGACATGACCTACAACCAGGGTGTCCACGGCGCGCAGGACACCGCCAACGCGATGGTCCGGGCCGGCCGGCGGTTCTGCGTGCTCACCGACGACTGGAAGAGCGAGTCCTTCGTGGCGAATGTCGGCCGCTGGGCCCGGGCCGCCGCCACGGTCACCGCGTGGAAGTCGCTCAAGGTGGCGCTGTTCGGCTACGCCATGAACGACATGGGCGATATCCGGGTGGACGAGAGCGCGCTGATCAGAAGCCTCGGCCCGCAGATCGTGGCGGTGGCGCCCGGCGACCTGTACCGGGGCATGCTCGCGGTCACCGGCGCGCAGATCAGCGAGGTGCTCGCCGTCGAGGACGCGAGGTTCGAGATCGACCCCCGGCTGAGCCCGCCAGAGCGCGAGGACCACGCGCGCATGCAGGCGGCGATCGAGCACATCCTGGTCAGCCGCGGCTTCGGCGCCTACACCGCGCACTTCGACGCGATCGGCGAGGACGGCAGGTTCAGCCGGCTGCCGCTCGCGGCCGCGTCCAGCCTGATGGCCAAGGGCTACGGCTATGCCGCCGAGGGCGACGTGCTGAGCGCCTGCCTCGTCTACGCCGGGCACACCCTGATCGGTGACGCTCATTTCACCGAGATGTACGCGATGGACTTCCCGACCGACTCGGTGCTGATGAGCCACATGGGCGAGGGCAACTGGAAGATCGCTCGCACCGACCGGCCGGTGAAGCTGATCAAGCGACCGCTCGGCATCGGCAGGCTAGACGACCCGCCGACCTTCCTGTTCCAGTACCAGCCAGGGCCAGCCACCCTGGCCACCCTGGTCTCCCTGGAGGGCGAGCGGTTCCGGCTCGTCGTCGCCGAAGGCGAGAACCTGGACAGCCAGGAACTGCCCGCCCTGGAGATGCCGTACGGCCAGTTCCGCCCGGCCACCGGGCTGCGCGCCTGCCTCGACGGGTGGCTAGCCAACGGCGGCCCGCACCACGAGGTAATGAACCTGGGCAGCCACGCGGCCGACTGGCAGGTCTTCTGCCAGCTTGCCGGGATCGAATACGTGCGGATCTGACGACTCTGGCTTACCCGGCGCGGTGGCGCTCCTCAAGCGCCTTGCGGTATTCGGCGATCACGATGTCGTTCAGTTCCTGAACAGAGGTGTCCTTGCTCGGCTTGTCCAGGGTGATCCCGCCGTGCTGGAGCAGGTTCACCCGATCGCAGATCTCCAGCACCTGCCCGTAGTTGTGCGCGATGATGATCACCGACACGTCACCCCGGCGCTTGAGGTCCCGCACCAGGTCCAGGATCAGCGCCGCCTCCTTGGCGCCCATGGCCGCCAGCGGCTCGTCAAGCAGCAGGATCTTCGCCTCGGAATACACCGCGCGCGCCACCGCGATGGCCTGCCGCTGGCCGCCGGACAGCATGGCGACCGGAAGGTCCACCGACTGCAGGCCGATGCCCATGTCGTCCAGGCGTTCCCTGGCCAGCTTGCGCATGGCGCGGTTGCTCAGCAGCGGCCAGCGCACCCGCTCCCGGTTCAGGAAGATGTTGTGGTAGACGCTGAGCTGATCGATCAGCGCGAGGTCCTGGTAGACGGCGTCGATGCCGAGTGAGCGAGCGTGGTCCACCGACTTGAGCGTGACCGCCTCGCCGTTGAGCACGATCCGGCCCGAGTCGGGCTGCTGGAAGCCGCAGAGGATCTTCAGCAGGGTGGACTTGCCCGCTCCGTTGTCGCCGATCAGGCCGAGGACCTCGCCGCGCGCCAGCCGCAGATTCACGTCAATCAGCGCCGTCACCGCGCCGAACCGCTTCGCGACATGCTCGACCCGCAGCACATCGCCGCTGGCCGCACCAGGAGTGACCGGCGCGTCGGATACCTGGGCGGTCATATCGCCCTACCCCTTCCGCGTAGCCTGGCCAGCTGGACGTTGGCGATCATCGCGACCACGATCGCGCCGCCGAAGATCATGTTCAGCGGGTTCGCGCTGATCCCGAGCACGAAGAAGCCGTCTTGTAGCACGGCGAGCATCGTAGCGCCTAGGAAGGCGCCGATCATGGTGCCTGACCCGCCGAGCATCGCGGTGCCGCCGATGACCGCGGCGGCCACCGAGTAGAACATCGGCAGGTACTGGCCTGAGGACGGGTCGATGATGGAGGTCTGGAACGCGACCTGGATCCCGACGAGTGCGCCGAGCACACCAGTGATCATGAAATTCCCGTACTTGATCCTGGCGACGTTGACGCCAGCCTCCCTGGCCCCCAACTGGTTGCCACCGACCGCGATGGTGTGCAGCCCCCACCTGGTCCTGGTCAGCACCACGTGGAAGATGGCCACCAGCAGGACCGCCCAGATGATCTCGGACCACGCGTCGCTGCCGAGATACCGGCCGATCGTCACCGTCGAGCCCGGGATGTTGGCCTGTTCGTCGTGGCAGGTGGTGAGCGTGAGGCCCCACAGGATGAAGCCGGTGCCCAGGGTGGTGATGAACGACGGCAGTCCCACGTTGACGGTCAGGAAGGCGTTGATCCAGCCCACGGCCGCCCCGAAGACCAGCGACAGCACGATCGCGAGGATGGCGGGCACGTGATAGAAGTCGATCAGGTAGTGCATCAGGAACGGGGCGAACAGGTAGACGAAGCCCGGCGACAAGTCGATCTCGCCGCAGATCAGCAGCAGCACCT
>Ga0116224_10000093_pt1 | contig 71455 bp, 59 predicted proteins | sample Sb_taG_9_FD_89699 | JGI IMG/M metagenome (GOLD analysis project Ga0116224, IMG submission 89699) | Peat soil microbial communities from Weissenstadt, Germany - Sb_50d_b_LC metaG | ecosystem: Environmental > Terrestrial > Soil > Wetlands > Peat | place: Germany: Weissenstadt | collected 2010-09-21 | reverse complement strand
GGGACAGCGGCGCGGCTCCGGAATGCCGGGCCTGCGCCGGTCGTCAGATGATCCAGGAGGACTGATGATGAGATTTGCCCGTACGGGCACGAAGGTGGCGGCACTTGCCGCCGTCGGCGTGACCGCGCTGGCCGCGTGCTCGAGCAGTACCAGCAGCACCGGCGCACCGGCAGCGCAGAGCGGCTTCGCAGGCATCCCGGCGCCTGCCGCCAAGCACGTTCCAGGCGGTACGGTGACCTTCGGCATGGCCGCAGGCGCCACCCCCACCTATATCTTCCCGATCGTGCCTGGCGCCGATTCGTCGGTGTACACCATCGACTACTTCCAGTACCTGATGTGGCGACCGCTTTACTATTCCCCGGTCGGCCACTCGCTCAACATCAACTACCCGATCAGCCTGGCGTCGGCGCCGGTCTGGAGCAATGGCGACAAGACCGTCACGATCAACATGGACACCAACTACAAGTGGTCCAACGGTCAGCCGGTGGACGCCAATGACGTGATCTTCTACATCGACCTGCTCAAGGCAGCCGTCAAGCTCAGCCCGGCTAACTCGGGCAACTACACGCCTGGCTTCTTCCCGGACAACGTGGCCAGCGCGACAGCCACCAGCAAGTTCCAGGTGACACTCAACCTGACCAAGCCGTACAACCCCGGCTACTTCTTCCTGGACCAGCTCACCCTGATCGTCCCGCTGCCGAGCACGTCCTGGAACATCGACGCGGTCGGCGGCAAGCCGGTGGACTACACCAACCTGAAGAACGCCGAGAAGGTCTACACCTTCCTGAGCGCACAGGCGCTCAAGCTGCCGACCTACGCGACCAACCCGCTGTGGCAGGTTATCGACGGACCGTTCAAGCTGACCGCGTTCAACGCGAGCACCGACGCCAACACGATGGTGCCGAACCCGGCCTACACCGGCCCGAACAAGCCGAGCATCAAGGTATTCCAGGAAGAAGCGTTCACCTCGGACGCGGCTGAGTACACCGCGCTGCTTGACGGCGGGCTGACCGTCGGCCTGGTGCCGTCCACCGATTACCCGCAGATCGGGTCCCTGAAGGCGAAGGGCTACAACGTCTTCGGCTACCCGAACTTCGGCTGGGACTACATGCCGTTCAACTTCTCCAACACCACCAACCACTGGAACAAGGTCATCGCCCAGCTGTACGTCCGGCAGGCGCTGGCTCACCTGGTGGACAGCGCCGGCTACATCAAGGGCATCTACCACGGCTACGCGGCTCCCGCCTACGGGCCGGTCCCGTCGATCCCGGCGAGCCCATTCACCCCGGCGAACGCCGTCACGCCGCCCTACCCGTTCAGCATCAGCGCGGCCACGTCGCTGCTTTCGGCGCACGGCTGGAAGATCGTCAACGGTACCCAGACCTGCGAGACGGCGGGCACCGGGGCGGCCGACTGCGGCGCCGGCATCCCGAAGGGCACCCCGCTGTCCTTCAACCTGGTTTACAACAACGGCTCGCCAGCGATCACGTCCGAGGACACCGCGTTCGCGTCCGACGCCAAGCAGGCGGGTATTCCGGTCAGCCTGACGGGCAAGTCGTTCAACTTCATCCTGGCCAACTACTACAACCTGGCCGCCCCGCACAACATCAACAAGTGGTGGATGGAGGACTTCGGCGGGTTCACCCAGTCGCTGTACCCGACCACCAACTCCGTCTTCAACACCACCGGCTCCTACAACATCGGCAGCTACAGCAGCACCGAGGCCAACAACCTGATCAACGCCTCTGTGTTCGGCGGCAACCCCAACGCGGTCAAGACCGAGGCTTCGTTCCTGACCACGGACCTGCCGGCGCTGTTCCAGCCCGACGCCGACCACGTGTACGCGTGGAAGACCAGCCTCTCCGGGACGCAGGCGTCGTTCTGGTACCTCCCGCAGTTCTCTCTGGATCCTGAACTGTGGTACTTCACTAGCAAGTAAGGAAGTTCCATACTTCACTAGTAAGTAATAGGCAGCATGCTGGATCGCCCGCCAGGGGCCAGAGCGGTTCGCTGGCCACTGGCGGGCATCCGGCAGCCTCGATTCTTCTGGTAGCGCCGCGTAGGCAAGGAGAGGCCGGACATGAGCACCTATCTGCTCCGCCGGGCATTCACATCCGTGATCATCCTGATCGGCATCTCCCTGCTGATCTTCACGATGCTGCAGGCAATCAACGGGTCGCCCGGCCAGATCGTGCTCGGCCTGAAGGCGTCGCTTGCCTCGGTCGCGGCGTGGAACAAGGCGCACGGCTACTACCGGCCATTCCTCGTGCAGTACTTCAGCTACATGGGGAATCTGGTGCACGGCAACCTTGGAGCGTCCTACAAGCTGAATGAGCCAGTGGCCACCATCCTGGCCCAGCGCGCGCCGATCTCGGCCTATCTGAGCGGCCTGGGCCTGTTCTTCGCCGTCGTCATCGCCTTCCCGCTCGGGATCTACCAGGCGGTGAAGCGCAACACCCTCGGCGACAACATCGCCACCACCGGCGCCTTCATCACCTACTCGATGCCGGTCTTCCTGCTCGGCCTGCTGCTCATCCAGCTCTTCGCGCTGACCCTGCACATCTTCCCGGTCGGCGCTCCGGCGGCGGTCAGCCAGAGCAGCTCGGTGATCGGCGCCATCACCGATCCGCGGGCCATGGTGCTGCCCGTGGCCACCCTCACCCTGCTGTCGGTGGCTGGCTACTCCAGGTACATGCGCTCATCGGCCTTGGACGCGCTGGCCCAGGACTACATCAAGGCCGCCCGAGCCAAGGGCCTGCCGGAACGGCTGGTGCTGATGCGGCACCTGGTGCGCAACGCCTGCCTGCCCATGGTGACCCTGCTCGGCCTGAGCATCCCGGCGCTGCTGGCCGGCAACCTGATCACCGAGAACGTCTTCAACTATCCGGGCCTCGGGATCATGTTCGTCAACGCGCTGCAAAACGAGGACTACCCGATCCTGCTTGCGTACACCCTCATGGGCGGCGTACTCACAGTTATCGGCAACTTTGTCGCCGACATAGCGCTGACCGTCGCGGATCCGCGCATCCGGCTGGCCTGACCAGCTCGATGAGACGCCGACCTAGGGCTTCAGGAGGCTTACGTGTTTAGAGACGTTCAGACGCTCCCGCCGGTCACCCCTCCGTCGGTGGCCGAGGGCGGCGAGGTCACCGTCATCCAGAGCGGCTGGCGGCTCGGGCTGCGGTCGTTCGCCGAGAACAAGCTCGCGGTGGTCGGGGTCGGGATCCTGGTCTTCTTCGTGCTGTTCTGCTGGATCGGCCCGTTCTTCTACCACAGCGATACGACCATATCGAACCTGGTGAACTCGAACTCGGCGCCGGGGACGGGCAACCCGGTCGGCACGGACAGCAATGGCTTCGACATCCTCGGCTCGCTGATGGTCGGCGGCCAGGCCGCGCTCGAGATCGGCGTCCTCGCTGCCCTCATCGCCACCGTGATCGGCACGCTCTGGGGAGCGATCGCCGGGCTGGCCGGCGGCGTGATCGACGGGGCGATGATGCGGGTGGTCGACGTCCTGCTGTCCGTCCCGCTGCTCTTCGTCGTTCTGATCGTCGGCGCCAGGTATGGCGCCAGTGTGGTGAGCCTGGCCGTCATCATCGGCGTCTTCTCCTGGCTGGCCCCGTCCCGGCTGGTCCGCGGCGAGGTACTCACGCTCAGGGAACGCGACTTCATCGCGGCCGCGCGATCGTCGGGTTCCAGCCGGTCCCGGCTGGTGCTCCGGCATCTGATTCCCAACGCGCTCAGCGTGGTCGTGGTCAACATCACCTTCCAGGTCGCCGACGCCATCCTGCTCATCTCCTATCTCGGCTTCCTCGGCTTCGGGCTGACCTATCCGGTGATCGACTGGGGCGACATGCTCTCCAACGGCGTCAGCAACCTGCTGAACGGCTACTGGTGGGAGATCTACCCGGTCGGAGCGTGCATCGTGCTCGCCGTCATGGCCTGCAACCTGATCGGCGACGCGCTGCGCGACGCGCTCGACGTGCGGCTGCGCCGCAGGTAACGACCCGACCAGCACAGCCCGAACCGGCAGTTCAGCCTTCGCTAACGAGGAGCACCCGTGGCCCCTATCCTGGAGATCAAGGACCTCTCCACGCACATCGTGCAGAGCAACACCACGATCCAGGCGGTCGGCAATATCGACCTGCACCTGGACCCTGGCGAGACGGTCGGCCTGGTCGGCGAGTCCGGTTGCGGCAAGTCGATGACCGGAATGTCGATCATCGGCCTGCTGCCGCCAGGCGGCAGCATCGTGGGTGGATCGGTCAAGCTCGAGGGCAGGGAACTCGTCGGGCTGAGCGACCGCGAGCTACGCAAGATCCGCGGCAACGAGATCGCCATGATCTTCCAGGACCCGCTGACCTCGCTCGACCCCACCAAGACCATCGGCGACCAGGTGGCCGAGCCGGTCCGGCTGCACCGCGGCGCGAGCAAGAATGACGCGATGGAACGGGCCGCCGAGGTGCTCGACCTGGTCGGCCTGCCGCGGCCGAAGGAGCGGCTGAAGGACTACCCGCATCAGCTCTCCGGCGGCCTGCGGCAGCGGGTGATGATCGCCATGGCGCTGTCCTGCGAGCCTAAGGTGCTCATCGCCGACGAGCCAACCACCGCGCTCGACGTCACCATCCAGGCCCAGATCCTGGATCTGCTCGACAAGCTCAAGAGCCGACTGCACATGGCGATGCTGCTGATCACGCACGACATGGGCGTCATCGCCGGGCATGCCGACCGGGTCAATGTGATGTATGCCGGGCGCCTGGTGGAGACCACAGAGACCGGCAACCTGTTCGCGCACATGCATCACCCGTACACCCAGGCGCTGCTTGCCTCGATTCCGCAGCTCACTCAGGACCGGACGCGGAAACTGCTCAACATCCCCGGCATCCCGCCCGACCTCGGGCACCCGCCGGCCGGCTGCCGGTTCGCCGCCCGCTGCAGCCGGGCGACCGACCGGTGCCGTACCGACGAGCCAGCACTGATCGGCGAGACACCTGACCACCTGTTCTCCTGCTGGCACCCGGTTGACGGACCGCTGCCAGCTGAGGAGGTCGAAGCCGCGGCCAGGGCGGCGCAGCTTTCCCAGGTCGCCGCCGCCAATGCGGCGGCCGCGGCCAGTGACGCGGCGGCCGCGATCGCGGCCGCCGAGGCCGCGATCACCGCCGATCCGGTGCTCCTGGCGGAGGAGCGGACCGCCCCGGTAGCCGCCGACGGACGCGGACTGCTTGAGATCATTGACCTGGTCAAGGAGTTCCCGGTCACCTCGGGTATCTTGCAGCGGCCGATCGGCTCGGTGCACGCGGTATCTGGGGTCTCCTTCAGCGTGGACGCGGGCGAGACCTTCGGCCTGGTGGGAGAGTCCGGCTGCGGCAAGACCACGATCGGCCGGATGATCGTCGCACTGGAGAAGCCCACGTCCGGCCACGTCACGCTGCGCGGCGAGAACGTCGCCGACCTGCGCGGCGCTGAGCTCCGCAAGCGGCGGCGTGACCTGCAGCTGATGTTCCAGGACCCGTACTCTTCGCTCGACCCGAGAATGCGGGTCGGCGCGATCATCAGGGAACCGCTGACGATCCAGAGCATCGGCAGCCGCCAGGAGCAGCTGGCCCGGGTATTCGAGTTGCTCGACGAGGTCGGCCTGCCCCGCAATGCGATCGAGCGCTTCCCGCACGAGTTCTCCGGCGGTCAGCGGCAGCGGATCGGGCTGGCCAGGGCACTCACCCTGAACCCGCAGGTGATTGTCGCCGACGAGCCGGTGAGCGCGCTTGACGTGTCGATCCGCGCCCAGGTGCTCAACTTGATGAAGCGGCTGCAGGCCACGCACGGGCTGACCTACGTGGTCATCTCGCACGACCTGGCCGTGGTCAAGTACATGGCCGACCGGATCGGGGTGATGTACCTCGGCAAGCTGGTCGAGCTTGGCGCCAGCGAGGACATCTACGCGCAGTACGCGCACCCGTACACGGCCGGTCTGATCGGCGCGATCCCGGTGCCCGATCCCGCGATCGCGCGGACGCGGCGCGGAATCGGCATCTCCGGCGAGCTGCCCAGCCCGATCAATCCACCGTCCGGCTGCCGGTTCCGCACCCGCTGCCCGCTCGCCCAGGACATCTGCGCGCAAGAGGAACCCGAGCTGCGGTCGTTCGGCCCCGGCCATGTCGCCGCCTGTCATTTCCCGCTGCAGACGGCCGCGGCTGACTCAGCCGTGCCTGCCTCGGCGACCGCGCAACCAGCCAGCTGACCGGATCGGCGGCTATTACGCAGCCAGGACGTCGCTGAGAACCGGTCCTGAGCTGGGTCAGGCGCCTTGTGCGCCGCCAGGTCCCACCCGATACTTCTGGTATGCGGGCGTCCAGTGACCGGATCGCCGCCGATGTCGGCGGCGTGCGCGCATCCGATGCCGAGCGCGACCAGGCGATCGGCGAGCTCAGGGACGGCTTCATCGAAGGACGCCTGAGCCAGGAGACCTTCATATACCGGATGGACGCCGCGCTGCGGGCCAAAGACCGCGCCGAGCTGGCTGGCTTGTTCGCCGATCTGCCGCATCCGGCGGACCAGCCCGGGCCAGCCAAGCCCGACCGGGCCGGGGGTCACCCGGAAGAGTCCGATCTAGGCCAGCACGACCTGGCACGACACCAGCCGGCCCCCGGCGAGGCGAGACCGCACCGACTCGGCCAGCTGGCGCTGGGCCGGCTGGCGCAGGCCCGGCTGATTGCCGGCCGACGCCTTGCGCTGGTCCGGCCGCGGCGGCTCTGCCTGCCGCCGGACTCCGACCAGCAGCGGATATTCACCATCGGACGAGAGCTGGCCTGCGATTTCACCCTGGCCGACCAGAGCGTGTCCCGCTGGCATGCCCGTCTGCACCAGGAGGACGGCAGCTGGCTGCTGTGCGACCTCGGCTCGACCAACGGCACCCGGCTGAACGGCTGGCGGGTCACCGGGAGCGTCCGAGTACGGCCTGGTGACCGGATCTCCTTCGGTGCCGTCAGCTTCGTGCTGACTGGATCGGCCGTCAGCTGACCTAAGTAGAGTCGATCCGTGACCCTCGTCCTTGTGGTGCGGCATGGCCTGACGGCGGCGACCGGAACGGCGCTGACCGGCCGGACGCCGGGAATCCCGTTGGATGACCGCGGCCGCGCCCAGGCGGCTGCGGTGGCCGACCGGCTCGCCGACCTGCGGCTCGATGCCATCGTGTCCAGCCCGATGGAGCGTTGCGTGCAGACCGCCGAGGCGATCGCCGCCGCCCGGGAGCCGGACCTGCCGGTCCAGACCGATAGCCGGCTGACCGAATGCGGCTACGGCGACTGGACCGGCCAGCCGCTGCGCCGGCTGGCGCGCGACCCGCTCTGGCGGGTCGTGCAGCAGCATCCAAGCGCCGTCACGTTCCCCGGCGCTGACGGCGAGTCGCTGCCTGATGTGCAGCACCGCGCCGTCGCCGCCGTGCGGGACTGGAACGCCAGGCTCGGCCCGAAGGCTGTCTACCTGATCTGCTCGCACGGCGACGTGATCAAGTCCATCCTGGCCGATAGCCTGGGCCTGCATCTCGATTTGTACCAGCGGATCGGTGTCGATCCGTGCTCGCTGAGCGTCATCCGCTACACCCCGCTCCGGCCGTTCGTGGAGCGGCTGAATGACACCGGCGGCAGCGTGACGGCACTGACCAGATCAAACCGGACCCCGGCCGGCGTGTCAGCCCTACGGCCAGGCGATGCGCCGGTAGGCGGTGGCGCGGGAGGATAGGAACATGGCCGTCTATTCGTACGACCCGCCGGACAGGTTCATCGCCGGCACCGTCGGCCAGCCTGGCGAGCGCACCTTCTACCTGCAGGCGTCCGCAGCCGGCCGGGTCACCAGCGTCGCCCTGGAGAAGGGCCAGGTGAGCCAGCTCGCCGAGCGGCTCGACGAGCTGCTCGACGAGGTACTGCGGCGGACCGGCGGATCGGCTGCGATCCCGGCGGTGGCACCAGCCGCGCTAGCCGACGACGGCCCGCTCGAGCAACCGCTGATGGAGGATTTCCGGGTCGGCGCGATAGCCCTTGCCTGGGACGGCGACAGCGAGCGGGTCATCATCGAGGCCCAGGAGCTGAGTGACGAGCCGATCGAGCCGCTGGCCGAGGACCTGCCCGAGGACGGGCCGGCCATCCTGCGGGTAACCATCACGGCGGCAGCGGCGCGTGCTTTCGCCAGGCGCGCCCTGCAGCTGGTCGTCCAGGGTCGGCCGCCATGCCCGCTGTGCGGGCTGCCACTTGACGCCTCAGGGCACATCTGCCCTCGTCAGAATGGACACCGGCTTGGCCGTACCTGACCGGCCGCCGGACCGGCCGACGGCGCGCAGGCCGGGACGGCAACGATCCCAAGCCCGAGCAGATGGCGCGGACGAGGCCGATATCGAGCTGCTTACCTGCGGTGTGCTGGAAGTCGTCGGCCGGCTGGCCGAGGCGTCGAACGCGACGCTCTACTGCACGATGACGCATCAGGGGCGGCACGCCGCCTGCGTCTACAAGCCCGTCGCCGGCGAGCGCCCGCTGTGGGACTTCCCGCACGGCACGCTGGCCGGCCGCGAGCTCGCCGCCTACCAGGTCTCCCGGGCATCGGGCTGGGCAATCGTGCCGCCGACCGTCTTCCGCGACGGCCCGTACGGTCCAGGGATGTGCCAGCTGTGGATCGAGTCCGACCCGGCCGTCGACCTGCTGGCGCTGGCCCGCAGCACCAGCCACCAGGGCCTGCGGGCCATGGCGGTCTTCGACGCGGTGATCAACAACGCCGACCGCAAGATCGGCCATCTGCTCCCGGCCCCTGGCGGGCACCTGTACGGCTGCGACCACGGGGTCAGTTTCGCCGAGGAGTACAAGCTGCGCACCGTGCTCTGGCAGTGGCGCGGCGACGCCCTGACCGAGCAGGCGCTGCAGGGACTCTTGCAGATCAAATCGCAGCTGGACAGCGGGGCGCTGACGGACGGGCTGCGGGAGCGGCTGACCGCTGACGAGGTGAACGCCACCAGGATCCGGGTGGAGCTGCTGCTACAGCATCAGGTGCATCCCTATCCGCCTGAGGACTGGCCAGCCGTCCCCTGGCCGCCGATCTGACCCGGCGCCTCAGCGGCTGCCGCCGTGCTCGCCGCGGTCGCCACGACGGCGCAGATAGCGCTCGAACTCGCGGGCGATCGCGTCACCGCTCGCCTCGGGCAGGTCGGTGGCGTCCTTCGCCTCTTCCAGCGCGCGAACGTAGTCCGCCACCTCAGTGTCCTGCTCAGCGAGCTCATCCACGCCGCGCTCCCACGCCCTTGCCTCGTCGGGCAGATCTGCCAGCGGCATCGGCGCGTCCAGGATGTCCTCGACGCCGTGCAGCAGCGCCAGCGTCGCTTTCGGGCTCGGCGGCTGCGCCACGTAGTGCGGCACCGCGGCCCACAGCGACACCGCCGGGATTCCGGCCCCGGTGCAGGCATCTTGCAGCACTCCCACGATCCCGGTCGGGCCCTGGTAATCGACCGGCTCGATCTGCAGCGCGGCGGCCAGCTTCTGGTCGGAGGCGGCCGCCGTCACCGGCACCGGACGGGTGTGCGGCGAATCGGCGAGCAACGCACCGAGCAGCACGACGAGCTCGGCACCCAGCTTGGTGAAGGCGTCGACCAGATCGGTGCAGAATCCGCGCCAGCGCATATTCGGCTCGATGCCGTGCACCAGGATCAGGTCGCGGTTCAGCCCGGCCGGATGCGCCACGGCCAGCCTGGTGGTCGGCCAGGCCAGGCGGCGAGTGCGGCCGTCGGCGACCTCAAGCACCGGCCTGGTGACCTGGAAGTCGTAGTAGTCCTCAGGATCGATCTCGCCGATCGCCTTAGCTTCCCAGGTAGCGCTGAGATGGGTGATCGCGGCACTCGCCGCCTCACCCGCGTCATTCCAACCCTCGAAGGCCGCGATGACCGCAGGCGAGGTCAGCTCTGAGATGCCATCAAGCTCGATCTGAAGCCACCTCCCCGACCCTTATCGCAATTTCCAGCTCCGCGACGCTGATAGCTGACGGCCCAAGCCTACGTGCCTGTGATGGCCCCTAGGATAGGGGCATCATGTCGCGAACTGCCGAACCGGCCCTCCGGCCGTTGCGCGCCGCCCTGGCCGAGCGCGTCGTCGTCGCTGACGGCGCGATGGGCTCGATGCTGCAGGGCAGCGCCGCCACGGTGGCCGATTTCGCCGGGTACGAGGGCTGCAACGAGATTCTCAACATCACCCGCCCCGACGTCGTCCGCGCGGTGCATGACGGTTACCTGGCGGCCGGCGTGGACTGCATCTCGACGAACACCTTCGGGGCCAACCTCGGCAACCTGGGCGAGTACGGGATCGCCGACCGGATCTACGAGCTCTCCGCGGCGGGCGCCAGGATCGCTCGCGCGGCGGCCGACGCCGCGTGCAGCGAAGACAGACCGCGGTGGGTGCTCGGATCTATCGGCCCTGGCACCAAGCTGCCGACACTGGGTCACGTCTCGTTCGCCGAGTTGCGCGACGCGTACCAGGCCAACGCCGCCGGACTGCTCAGCGGCGGCGTCGACGCGCTGATCGTCGAGACCTGCCAGGACCTGCTGCAGGCCAAGGCGGCCATCATCGGAGCGAAACGGGCGATCGCGGCCACCGCAGCGGAGTCTGCGGGACCAGGCGCCAGGAAAGACATCGTGCTGATCGCTCAGGTGACCATCGAGACGACCGGCGCGATGCTGCTCGGCACCGAGATCGGCGCCGCGCTGACCGCGCTTGAGCCGCTTGGCATCGACGTGATCGGGCTGAACTGCGCCACCGGTCCGGCCGAGATGAGCGAGCATCTGAGGTACCTGGCCGCCCATTCCAGGCTGCCGGTGTCCTGCATGCCGAACGCCGGCCTGCCCGAGCTGACCGCAGACGGCGCCTACTACCCGGTCACCCCGGATGAGCTGGCAACCGCCCACGAGACGTTCGTCAGCGAGTTCGGGTTCGCGCTGGTGGGCGGCTGCTGCGGCACCACTCCTGAGCACCTGGCCGCGGTCACGGCCAGGCTCGCCGACCGGCCGCTAGCCAAGCGCAGGCCGCGACCTGAGCCAGGCGTGGCCTCGCTCTATCAGCACGTCCCGTTCCGCCAGGACACGGCATTCCTCGCGATCGGCGAGCGGACTAACGCGAACGGCTCCAAGGCGTTCCGCGATGCGATGATCGCCGGCCGGCTGGACGACTGCGTGGAGATCGCCAGAGCGCAGACCAGGGACGGCGCGCACCTGCTCGACCTGTGCGTGGACTACGTCGGCAGAGACGGCGTGGCCGATATGACCGAGATCGCCAGCAGGCTCGCCACCGCGGCGACCCTGCCGCTGGTGCTCGACTCCACCGAGCCTGAGGTGATCATGGCCGGGCTCGAGCAGCTCGGCGGCCGGGCGGTGGTGAACTCGGTCAACTACGAAGACGGCGACGGCCCGCAGTCACGGATCGCCCGGGTCATGCCGATCATCAGCGAGCACGGCGCCGCCGTGATCGCGCTGACGATCGACGAGCAGGGTCAGGCCAGAACCGCGGACTGGAAGGCAGCGGTCGCCAGCCGCCTGATCGAGGATCTGACCGGCAACTGGGGAATCCGCCAGTCCGACATCATCGTGGACTGCCTGACCTTCCCGATCGCCACCGGCCAGGAGGAGACCAGGCGGGATGCCATCGAGACGATCGAGGCGATCCGCGAGGTCAAGCGGCGCTATCCGGACGTGCAGACCACCTTGGGCGTGTCGAATGTCTCGTTCGGGCTGAACCCGGCCGCCCGAGCGGTGCTCAACTCGGTCTTCCTCAGCGAGTGTGTCAACGCCGGGCTGGACTCCGCGATCGTGCACGCCGCCAGGATTATGCCGATCGCCCGGATTCCGGCCGAGCAGCTGCAGGTCGCGCTCGATCTGGTCTACGACCGCAGGCGGGATGGCTACGACCCGCTGACCCGGCTGCTCGAGCTGTTCGAGGGCGTGGACTCCGCCTCGCTGAAGGCGAGCAGGGCCGCCGAACTGCACGGGCTGCCGCTCTGGGATCGGCTGAAGCGCCGGATCATCGACGGCGAGCGGATCGGACTGGAAGGCGACCTAGACGAGGCGCTCAGCCAGCGGCCCGCGCTTGAGATCGTCAACGACGTCCTGCTCGACGGCATGAAGACGGTCGGCGACCTGTTTGGCTCCGGGCAGATGCAGCTCCCGTTCGTGCTGCAGTCGGCCGAGGTAATGAAGGCCGCGGTCGGCTACCTGGAACCGCACATGGAGCGATCCGGCGAGGCGGGCAAGGGCAAGATCGTGCTCGCCACGGTCAAGGGCGACGTGCACGACATCGGCAAGAACCTGGTGGACATCATCGTCTCCAATAACGGCTACGACGTCGTCAATCTCGGCATCAAGCAACCGATCTCGGCGATCGTGCAGGCCGCCACCGAGCACCAGGCTGACGTGATCGGCATGTCGGGCCTGCTGGTCAAGTCGACCGTGGTGATGCGGGACAACCTGGCCGAGCTCAACTCACGTGGCCTGGCGGGCCGGTGGCCGGTGCTGCTCGGCGGCGCCGCGCTAACCCGGTCCTACGTCGAGCAGGACCTAGCCGCTCTGTTCGATGGCGAAGTCAGGTACGCCAGGGACGCGTTCGAGGGGCTGCGGCTGATGGACGCCCTGATGGCGGTCAAGCGCGGGGTGCCAGGTGCCGCGCTGCCGCCGCTGCGCGAGCGGCGGGTCAGGATCACCCCGTCGCCGGGACCGGACCTGACCGCAACCGGGCGCGAGGTAGCCACCGGGCAGCCGGTCCGCAGCGACGTGGCTGCCGACGTCCCGGTGCCGCAGCCGCCGTTCTGGGGCACCCGAGTGGTCAAGGGAATCCAGCTCTCCGACTACGTCGGCTTCCTGGATGAGCGGGCGCTCTTCCTCGGCCAGTGGGGTCTCAAGCCGACCAGGGGCGGCGACGGCCCTTCGCACGAGGAACTGGCGCAAACCCAGGGCAGGCCGCGGCTGCGGATGTGGCTGGAGCGGGCGCAGACCGAGGGGCTGCTGCAGGCGGCCGTGGTGCATGGCTACTTCCCCTGCGTGAGCGAGGGCGACGACCTGATCGTGCTGGACGCCGACGGCGCCGAGCGGGAGCGGTTCAGCTTCCCGCGGCAGCGCAGGGACCGGCAGCTCTGCCTGGCCGACTTCTTCAGACCGCGCTCATCCGGTGAGACCGACGTCGTCGCCTTCCAGCTGGTCACCATCGGGCCGCGGATCAGCGAGGCGACGGCCGATCTGTTCGCAAAACACGCGTACCGGGACTATCTGGAGCTGCACGGGCTTTCTGTGCAGCTGGCCGAGGCGCTGGCCGAGTACTGGCACGCCAGAACCCGCGAGGCGCTGCAGATCAGCGGTGCCGACCCGGACAACCTGGACGGCATTCTGCGAGTCGGCTACCAGGGCTGCCGGTACTCCTTCGGCTACCCGGCCTGTCCCGACCTGGAGGACCGGGCCAAGGTGATGCGGCTGCTCGACGCTGAGCGGATCGGGGTGACGCTGTCCGAGGAGTTTCAGCTAGCGCCCGAGCAGTCCACCGACGCGCTGATCGCCCATCACCCCGAGGCGAAGTACTTCAGCACCTGATGCGGCCGATGCGTGCGCAGACCGTCACCACACCGGGCGGGGCGATGACCGAAGGCGGGACATTGCAGGCCGTCCTGTTCGACATGGACGGGCTGATCGTCGACTCCGAGCCGCTCTGGTTTGAGGTGGAGCGCACCGTGATGGCCAGGCTCGGCGGCAGCTGGACAGCCGCTGACCAGGCCGCGCTGGTCGGCGGTTCGCTGCACCGGAGCGTCGGCTACCTGCTCGACCGGGCCGTAAGGCCGGCTAGCTGGGCCGAGGTAGCTGACTGGCTGATCGGCGGAATGGCGCGGCTGCTGGCTGAGCGGGAGATCACGGTCATGGCTGGCGCGATCGAGCTGATCGCGCAGGTGCGGACGGCCGGAATTCCGTACGCGCTGGTCACCTCGTCGGAGCGGGTGATCATGGACGCGGTGCTGGCTGGCCTGGCCAGGCTCGGCGTGACGTTCCCGGTCACCATCTGCGGGGCCGACGTGCGCAACACCAAGCCGCACCCAGAGCCCTACCAGCTCGCGGCGGCGCTGCTTGACGCCGATCCGAGGTTCTGCGTGGCGCTTGAGGACTCGCCGACCGGGGTCGCCGCCGCCGAGGCCGCTGGCTGTGCCACGGTCGCTGTGCCTGGCCTGACGCAGATCCCGGACCGGCCAGGCCGGCTGGTCGCCCGCTCGCTCGCCGAGATCGACCTGGCCACGCTGCACCACCTGGTCGCCGGACGCTAACAGCGGTCAGGCCGCGCCCGGCTCAGGCGTTCTCTCTGACGAAGGCTCGGCCGGCCAGCCACAGGCAGACGATGGCCAGGCCGACCGAGACCCCGATGCCCTCGACCACGATGGAATTGAGATAGTGGCCGGCGAAGACGTCGCGCATCGCGTTGATGATGTAGCCGAACGGCGTCACCTTGGCCGCCGCCCTGAGCCAGTGCGGGCCGAGTGTCATCGGCAGCATGATCCCGGACAGCAGCATCAGCGGCACCACGATCATGTTGATCAGCGGTGCCAGTGCGTCCTCGCTCTTCAGCAGCAGGCCCACGGTGTAGGACAGGGCGGACAGACTGACCGCAACCACGGCTACGAAGCACAGGCCGATCAGCACGCCGACCAGCGGCGCCCGCAGTCCGAACGCCAGCCCGGCGAGCACTAGCACCAGTGCCTGGACCGACAAGGTCAGCACGTCCCGCAGCACCCGGCCGGCCAGCAGCGCCATCCGGCTGACTGGTGTGACCCTGAATCGCTCGATGACTCCGGCCCGCCAGTCCGCGATGATCGAGAAGCCGACGAACGCCGCACCGAACAGGCCGAGCTGGATCAGCAGACCTGGGACGAAGAAGCCGTACGGGTCGGTAGCCGGGACGCCTGGCATGCCGTTGGTCGCGATCCTGGCCAGCAACGGCCCGAAGAAGGCAAGGTACATGATCGGCTGAACCAGGCCGATGATGACCCAGGCCGGGTTGCGCAACGAGAGCCGCAGCTGGCGGCGGAAGATCAGAATCGTGTCGCTGGCGAAGGCCAGCGCCGCCGACTGGCGCCGGTCGGCGGCGGCGGGTGGGGCCAGGACCGTAGTGGCAGTCACTGGCTCAGCTCCGTCCCGCGCCGGTCAGCGCGTGGTCGTCGTCCGGATCCGGCGCGGCTCCGCCTTGCGGCGAATCGTCGCGCAGCGACCGGCCGGTCAGGGTCAGGAACACGTCATCCAGGGTGGGCCTGGCAAGCTGGATCGACGCCATCGAGATACCGTCAGCGTCCAGCGCGCGCAGCATGCCAGGAAGTGCCTCCTCGCCGTGCTCGACCGTCATCCGGATCGCCCGCCCGTCGGCGCTGATCTCGCGCACGCCCGGATGCCGACCCAGAATCGCGGTCGCCCTGGACTGGTCGCCGTTGACGCTGAGGGTTACTACGTCGCCGGAGATCCGGCGTTTCAGCTCATCGGGCACGCCCTCGGCGATGATCTTCCCGTGATCGATCACCAGCACCCGGTCGCAGAGCGCATCGGCTTCTTCCAGGTAGTGCGTGGTCAGGAAGACAGTCGTGCCCAGCTTCTCCCGCAGCCCCCTGATGTGATCCCACAGGTTGCTGCGGCTCTGCGGGTCGAGCCCGGTGGTCGGTTCGTCCAGGAAGACCACGACGGGGGAATGGATCAGGCCGAGCGCGATGTCCAGCCGGCGCCGCTGGCCGCCGGAGAGCGTCTTGCACAATCGCTGCTCAAGTCCGGTCAGCTCCAGCTGGTCGGTCAGCAGCCTGGCCCGCTCCGCCGCTTGGGCCGCGGACAGCCGGTAAAGCCGGCCCTGGATCGCCAGTTCCTCGCCGACCAGGCAGTTCGGATCGGTGCCGCCAGCGGTCACCCCGATCGCCTGTGGCACGTAGCCGATCCGGCGGCGCACGCCGACCGGGTCGCGCAGCAGATCGGACCCGGCAACGGTGGCCGTTCCCGAGGTCGGCCTCAGCAAGGTGGTGAGCATCCGCAGCGTGGTCGTCTTGCCTGCCCCGTTCGGGCCGAGGAAGCCGACGATCTCGCCGGGCTGCACGGCCAGGTCAACCCCGCGCACCGCCTCCACCGATCGCCTGCGGCTCGTGAAGGTCCGCGCCAGCCCGTGCGCGTCGATTATCGGCATCTGTGCTCTCACTCCTGTGCATCGGCCACGCCGAGCATGTCGCAGGCTCGCGCGGCTCGTCCCGTCCCGGACACCGGCTCGGGCCTGGTCAATGACGTGCTATCTCGACAGGGACATTGAGTATTATCGCGAGACTTGCTCAAAGCGAGCCGCGGACTCCTGGGGTGCGGTCGTCATCTCGCCGTCACCGGTCGTCATCTCCCCGGCAGCGGCGTCGGCCTTGCCGGGCGGAAGCTCAGCCAGGATCTTGGCGAACTCGTCGTGCCAGCGCACCTCGGTTTCCGCATGCAGCTGGGCGCGGCGCATCATGGCAGCAGCGAACTGATCCAGGTAGCCCTTGGCAATCAGTCGGCCCCGCTCGGTGGCGAGCTGTGCGGCGTTGCCCGCGACAGCGTCGCGCCGGGCGGCCAGCCAGTCGGTAAGCTCCTCCCGGTCCATGCCGGGTCCGGAGAAGGTCAGCGCGACGCCGAGTTCGTCGGGACCCCTCCGTACGGTGCGGACCGCCCGCTCACGCAGGATCGCGAGCTCCAACTGGCCGGCATCGGTGATCGCGTAGATGGTCCGCGCCGGGCGACGCCCGACTTGCTCGGTCCGTACCGCCTGGACCAGGCCCTCGCCCTCCATCGTCCGCAGCTCGCGGTAGAGCGCTCCGACGCTTACTCCGCCCCACTCGCCGACATCGGTCGCTTCGGCTATGCGCCTGATCTCATGCCCGTGCCGCGGACCATGGACGGCCAGTGTGCCGAGCACCATAAGGCGGGAAAGATTCACGCGATTAGTATCCTGAGACTAGTCGCTACTGTCAACTGCGCAGCCGCTATGGCTCGTAGTCGCGCTCGGGTGCGCCGGCCAGCGGGTCGTCGGCAGCGGGCAGTGGCGGGGGAATGCCGCCGAAGGCCGGACAGATGTCCTGGTGCGAGCACCAGCCACAGAGCCTGCTGGGCCTCGGCCGCCAGTCGCCGGCCGCCCGTGCTCGCTCGATCGCCAGCCATAGTGCCTCGATCTTGCGCTCGGTCGCGGTCAGGTCGGCCTCATCAGGGGCATACCGCACGATCTCGCCATTGCCCAGGTACATCAGCTGCAGCAGTCGGGGCACCGTGCCTCGCAGCCGCCAGACCACCAGCGCGTAGAACCTCATCTGGAACAGCGCACGGGCCTCGAAATACTCGGGCGGCGCCGTGCCCGTCTTGTAGTCGACGATCCTGACATCACCGGACGGCGAGATATCGAGCCGGTCAATGTAGCCACGCAGCCGCAACCCTGAGCCGAGCTCAGCCTGGACCTGCAGCTCCCGGTGGGCCGGCTCCAGCCTGGTCGGATCCTCCAAGGTGAAATAGCGGTCAAGCATCGTGCGCGCTTCAGCCAGCCAGGCCGCCAACTCCGCCTCGTCGCCGAACAGTTGACCAAGCTCAGGCTCGGCGGCCACCAGCCGGTCCCACTCCGGCTCAAGGAGCCGGGCCGCGGCCCCCGGGCTGCGCCCCGCCGCAGGCTCGTCGAACAGCCGCTCAAGAACCGCGTGCACCAGCGTGCCGCGCGCGGCTGCCGTGCTTGGCGGCTCAGGCAGCCGGTCGATCACCCGGAACCGGTAGAGCAGCGGGCAGGTCAGGAAGTCGGCAGCCCGCGACGGCGACAGTGACCTGACCGGTGCGGCCGGGGCCGCCGGGGTCGCCTCAGCGGCGTCCGGGGCTGGCTCAATCCGGATCTCATCCACCTTGGCAGGTTAGGGGACGCCGCCGACACTCCGCTCATCGTTGCGCCGCGCAGGGCGAGCGATTGCCGGCCGGCAACTACCCTGAAGGCCGCGTAGCATCGTGTTGTGGCAACTCCCACGCCGGACCGCAGCACGCAGGACTCCGGCCAGCAGGCACCGGGCCGCCCGCCGCGCCGGGATCCAAGGCTCGGCCTGGTCGTCGCCCGGCCATTCGGCATCCCGGTCTATATCTCGCCCTACTGGATCATCTTCGCTGTGGTGCTGGTGGTGATGTATGCCAACAGCATCGAGACCGGCATCGCAGGAACAACAAACCGCTATATCGTGGCCGCGGCGTTCGTGCTGCTGCTCTACGCCTCAGTCCTGGTACACGAACTCGCGCACTGCGTGGTCGCCAGGCACTATGACCTGCCGGTTCGCCGAGTACTGCTTTATCCACTCGGCGGTTACTCCGAGATCGAGCAGGAACCGGCCACACCCGGCCGCGAGGCGCTGATCTCCGGGGCCGGACCCGTGGTCTCGCTGGCCCTGGCCGGCCTCGGCTACGAACTGGCCAAGGTTGTCACCACTGGCATGGCGCACAACCTGATTGCCCAGCTGTTCCTGGCCAACCTGATCGTCGGCATCTTCAACCTGCTGCCCGGCCTGCCGCTGGATGGCGGCCGGATCTTCCGGGCCGGGGTCTGGAAGATCACCGGAAAGCAGGTCTCGGCGACCATCGCTGCCGCCTGGGCCGGCCGGGTGCTGGCGATGATCCTGGTTGCCCTGGCGCTGGTCGGCCAGCGCCAGGCCGGCTCGTTCCTCAGCCTCTACTGGCTCTGGCTGCTGGTCATCGCCGGGTTCATCTGGATCCAGTCAAGCCAGGCCATCCGGGCGGCCAGGATCCGCGACCGGCTACCCGCGGTTAGCGCCAGGACGCTGGCCAGGCCGGCCATCCCGGTCGCCGCGAACCTGCCACTCGCCGAAGCGATCAGGCGGGCCCTGGCGACCGGCGCCAGGGCCCTGGTCATCGCCGACCACGAGAACACGCCAACCGCGATCGTCAGCGAGGCGGCCGTGCGGGCCACTCCGGAGGAACGCAGACCCTGGATCGAGGTCGGGTCGCTCGCCCGCGCGCTCGATCCCGGCGTGGTGCTGTCCGCCGACCTGTCGGGAATGGACCTGATCAAGGCCGTCCAGCAGGCGCCTGCCAGTGAGTACCTGCTGATCGAGCCCACCGGCCAGGTGTTCGGCGTGCTCGCCGCTACCGACCTTGATCTCGCCTTCGCCGGGGTGTGACGGACCGGCCGTGAACGGCCGCCGCTAGCCTGGCCGCGTGATCACGCAGCGCCGCGGGCCGTTCGAGGCCGGCGATCAGGTCCAGCTGACCGACCCCAAGGGACGCAGGCACCGTCTGGTTCTCGCGGCCGGCCAGTCGTTCCACACGCACCGCGGCTCGGTGGCACACGACGACCTGATCGGCCGTCCCGAGGGCAGCGTGGTGCGGGCTTCGGGCGGAACGCTGTACATCGCGCTGCGGCCGTTGCTTGCCGACTACACGGTGTCCATGTCCCGTGGCGCTGCCGTCGTCTACCCCAAGGACGCGGCCCAGATCGTCGGCCTGGCCGATATCTTCCCTGGCGCCAGGGTGGTCGAGGCTGGGGCCGGTTCGGGCGCGCTGTCCTGCTGGCTGCTCCGGGCGATCGGCGAGACCGGCCTGCTGGTCTCCTATGAGCGCAGGGCAGACTTCGCCGAGATCGCCTGCCGGAACGTGGAGCGATATTTCGGCGGACCGCATCCCGCGTGGCGGCTCGTCGTCGGCGGTTTGCCAGCCGGTCAGTCGGCCAACGACCAGGCAGGCGGCGCGGCCGACGATCAGGCGGCCGGCGCGGTCGGCGCGGTCGGCGACCAGCCGGGCGGGGCGGCCGATGACCAGGCGGGCGTGACCCCAGGCGGCGGCAACGGGGAGAACCTGCGGGACTTCGACCGGGTGGTGCTCGACATGCTCGCGCCGTGGGAGCACATCCCCGCCGCGGCCGGCTGGCTGATCCCCGGTGGCCTGCTGTGCAGTTACGTGGCGACAACCACCCAGCTTTCCCGAGTAGTCGAGGCCCTGCGCGGGCATGGCAGCTTCGACGAGCCGACCTCCTGGGAGTCGCTACTGCGCGGATGGCATGTCGAGGGGCTGGCGGTCCGGCCCGACCACCGGATGGTGGGTCACACCGGCTTTCTGGTCACCGCCCGCCGGCTCGCCGACGGGGTCACCGCGCCGCCCAGACGGCGCCGGCCGGCCAAGGGTGCCCAGGACACCACCGATCTAAACGACATTACCGGCATAACGGAAAGCAGCTAGCTGGCCACCGCGGCCCGGCTAGCTGTCTGGTAGCTGATGCATAACGATGCGGTCGCGAGACCGGATCGGATGGGCAGAAAAGACCACTCCGGCAACCAGCGCTAGGTTACGGAATGACCTCGCGTAGGTAGGGTCTAGGTAAGTCCGCTCTCAGGAGGGGGTGAGGGGCATGGCCTCTCGTGACGACAGCGCTCGCGCCGCGCGCCATGATGACGAGGTCAAGGTTCTGACCGACCAGATCTCCTTCCTCGAGGAGGAGGTGGCAGCGCTTCGCGGCAAGATTGCCGATTCGCCCAGGCCATCACGGTTGATCGAGGAGCGGCTGAACCAGACCGAGGCTGCGGTAGCCAGTCTGACCGGGCAGAACGAGCGGCTGACGGTGACCCTGCGCGAAGCCAGGGACCAGATCGTGGCCCTGAAGGAGGAGGTGGACCGACTCGCCCAGCCGCCGTCCGGCTTCGGCATTTTCCTGCAGGCCAACGACGACAGCACGGCCGATGTGTTCACCGGCGGCAGGAAGATGCGGGTCTCGGTCAGCCCGAGCATCGAGCTCCCCGAGCTGCGGCCCGGCCAGGAGCTGGTGCTGAACGAAGCGCTGAATGTCGTCATCGGTCTCGGCTATGAGACGGTCGGCGAGGTCGTCATGCTCAAGGAGCTGCTTGATGGCGGCGACCGCGCGCTGGTGATCTCGCATGCGGACGAGGAGCGGATCGTCCGGCTGGCCGAGCCGCTGCTCAGCGGAACGCTCAGAGCCGGTGACTCGCTGCTGCTCGAACCGCGGTCCGGCTACGTGTACGAGCGGATCCCGAAGGCCGAGGTCGAAGAGCTGATCCTGGAGGAAGTGCCGGACATCACCTACGACGAGATCGGCGGACTCGGGTCGCAGATCGAGCAGATCAGGGACGCCATCGAGCTGCCCTACCTGCATGCCGACCTGTTCATGGAGCACCAGCTGCGGCCGCCCAAGGGGGTGCTGCTTTACGGCCCGCCCGGCTGCGGCAAGACGCTGATCGCCAAGGCGGTGGCCAACTCGCTGGCCAAGCAGGTCGCCAGGCGGACCGCCGAGCTGGCCAACGCCGGTGCCATCGACGCCACGGCAAGCCAGGCGGCCAAGGAGGGCAAGAGCTTCTTCCTGAACATCAAGGGTCCCGAGCTGCTGAACAAGTACGTCGGCGAGACCGAGCGGCACATCCGGCTGGTCTTCCAGCGCGCCAGGGAGAAGGCCAGCGAGGGAATGCCGGTCATCGTGTTCTTCGACGAGATGGACTCGATCTTCCGTACCCGCGGCTCCGGGGTGTCCAGCGACGTCGAGAACACCATCGTGCCGCAGCTGCTCAGCGAGATCGATGGGGTCGAGGGGCTGGAGAACGTCATCGTGATCGGCGCGTCCAACCGCGAGGACATGATCGACCCGGCCATCCTGCGTCCTGGCAGGCTGGACGTGAAGATCAAGATCGAGCGGCCGGACGCCGAGGCGGCCAGGGACATCTTCTCCAAATACGTGGTCGCCGGTCTGCCGCTGCATCCCGATGACATCGCCGAGCATGGCGGCTCGGCCGAGTCTACGGTCGCCGAGATGATCCAGCGGGTCGTCGAGCGAATGTACAGCGAGACACAGGAGAACAGATTCCTCGAGGTCACTTACGCCAACGGCGACAAGGAAGTGCTCTACTTCAAGGACTTCAACTCCGGCGCGATGATCCAGAACATCGTGGACCGGGCGAAGAAGATGGCGATCAAGGAGTTCCTGGAAACCGGCAGGAAGGGCCTGCGGATCGCGCATTTGCTCACGGCCTGCGTCGATGAGTTCAAGGAGAACGAGGACCTGCCAAACACCACGAACCCGGACGACTGGGCCAGGATCTCCGGCAAGAAGGGCGAGCGAATCGTCTACATCAGGACGCTGATCTCGGGCAAGAGCGGGTCCGAGGCAGGCCGGTCCATCGACACGGTGGCGAACACCGGCCAGTACCTGTGACCTGTGCTGGGCGACACTCGCAGTCCGGCAGGAGCCTGGCGGCGGGCACGCTTGCTGTTGCGCACTACGCTTGCAAGATATGAGCGTCCGCCGCGTCATGGGAGTGGAGACCGAGTACGGCATATCCGTGCCCGGCCAGCCTGGCGCGAACGCCATGGTTACCTCGTCCCAGGTGGTCAATGCCTATCACGCGGCCACCGCGGCGAAGGCGCGCCGAACCCGCTGGGATTTCGAGGAGGAGAATCCGCTGCGTGATGCGCGTGGCTTCGACCTGTCCAGGGAGACCGCCGACTCCGCCCAGCTGACCGACGAGGACCTGGGACTGGCTAACGTCATCTTGACCAATGGCGCCAGGTTCTACGTCGACCACGCCCACCCGGAGTACTCCGCACCCGAATGCACCGATCCGTTGTCCGCCGTCATCTGGGACAAGGCGGGGGAGCGGGTGATGGAGGAGGCGGCCGCCAGGGCCAGCGCGCTGCCCGGCACGGCGCCGATCCAGCTCTATAAGAACAACACCGACAACAAGGGTGCCTCCTACGGCTGTCACGAGAACTATCTGATGAGCCGGGCTACTCCGTTCGCGGAGATCGTCAGGCACCTCACGCCGTTCTTCGTCACCCGCCAGGTGATCTGCGGGGCCGGCCGGGTGGGCCGCGGCGCCGACGGCAGGGAAGAGGGTTTCCAGATCAGCCAGCGAGCCGACTTCTTCGAGGTCGAGGTCGGCCTGGAGACGACGCTGAAGCGGCCGATCATCAATACCAGGGATGAGCCGCACGCCGATCCGGAGAAATACCGCAGGCTGCACGTGATCATCGGTGACGCCAACATGAGCGAGCTGTCCAGTTATCTGAAACTTGGCACCACGGCGCTGGTGCTGTCGATGATCGAGGACCGGTTCCTGGCCACCGACCTGAGCATCGAGACCCCGGTCGCCGAGCTGCGGGCGGTCTCGCACGACTGGACCTGCCAGCACCTCATCCCGATGCGGGACGGCAGGAAGCTGACCGCGATCCAGCTCCAGATGGAGTACCTGGAGCTGGCCCGCAAGTACACCGAGGACCGGTTCGGCGCCGATGTGGACGAGCTCACCGCCGACGTGCTCGACCGCTGGGAGTCGGTGCTGACCAGGCTGGCCGATGACCCGATGCAGCTGGCAGCCGAACTCGACTGGGTTGCCAAACTGCAGGTGCTCGAGGGCTACCGCACCAGGGACAAGCTCAGCTGGAATCACCCCAGGCTGCAGCTGGTCGACCTGCAGTACTCCGACGTACGGTCCGATCGCGGCCTGTACAACCGGCTGGTAGCCGGCGGCCGGATCCGGCGGCTGCTCGATGAGCAGGATGTACTCAGCGCGGTGACCTCGCCGCCCGAGGACACCCGGGCTTATTTCCGCGGCCGGTGTCTTAAGCAGTACCCGGAGGCGATTGCCGCGGCGTCCTGGGATTCAGTGATCTTCGATATCCCTGGGCGGGAGTCGCTGCAGCGGGTTCCGACGCTGGAGCCGCTGCGCGGGACTAAGGCGCACGTCGGTGACTTGCTCGATCGGTGCGAGACGGCGGCGGAGCTGGTTACGGCCTTGACCGGCAGGGATTAAGGTCGAAAACCCGAGAACGGGGCTGGTGGGCGGCCCACTGCGCGGTGCTGGCTGGCTGCGCAACGCCTGCACCGCGAACATGCCGTCCACCACGACACGTCCACCACGACACTGGGCACGACAAGCGGGAATCGACGGGGAGGGTTGGCGTGAGCATGCAGTGGCGAGGATAGCTTTAGGGTTGCGGAGGAAACACCGCGAAGCACGGAGGGTTGCAGATGGCGACTAAGGACAGCGGCGGCCAGCGGCACGTCTCTCGGCGCGGTCAGGACGAGGAGGATGCGGCTGAGCAGGGCGGCGAGGACGTCAAGGAGCGGATGGACAAGCTGACCGACGACGTCGACGCGATCCTGGACGAGATCGACGAGGTGCTCGAGGAGAATGCGGAGGAGTTCGTCCGGTCTTACGTGCAGAAGGGCGGCCAATAGCCGGGCAGCCCGATCCTGCCGCAGTCACAGTAGGGTCAGCGGCAGTAGGGTCAGTGCGTACCAGAGCGCATCAGGAAAGGATCGCCGTGGGTTCTGACTCAACCGCCCGGCTGCTGCCCGCGGCTTACCTGAGCGCGGGAACCTCATCGTTCACGGAGTTCCTCGCGACGACGGCCCCGCAACTGCTGCCAGGTGCGGGTGCGGCTGTCGCTCCCGGCACCTTCGCCGCCAGCCTGCCGCATGGCACGACCATCGTGGCCGCTGCGTACGCAGGCGGCGTGGTGATGGCCGGGGATCGACGGGCCACGGCGGGCAACATGATCGCGCAGCGGGACATCGAGAAGGTATTCCGCAGCGACGAGTACTCCTGCATCGGGATCGCCGGCGTGGCCGGGATCGGCATCGACCTGGTCCGGCTGTTCCAGGTCGAGCTTGAGCACTACGAGAAGATCGAGGGCCGGGCGCTGTCCCTTGAAGGCAAGGCCAACCGGCTGGCCAGCATCGTCCGGAGCAACCTCGGCGGCGCCATGCAAGGGCTCGTGGTCGTGCCGATCTTCGCCGGCTACGACACCGACGAAGGCGTGGGGCGGATCTTCAGCTACGACGTGGCCGGCGGGCGCTACGAGGAACACCGGTTCCATTCGATTGGCTCGGGATCGGTCTTCGCACGCGGCTCGCTGAAGAAGCTCTATCGCGACGGCATGAGCTCATCGGACGCCGTCCTCGCCTGCATGCAGGCGCTCTACGACGCGGCCGACGACGACTCGGCTACCGGCGGGCCCGATATGACCAGGCGGATCTACCCGGTGGTGGCGACGGTTTCCGCCGACGGCTACCAGCGCCTGACCGACGAACTGGCCGGTTCCTACGCCCAGTCCGTGCTCGCCGGCCGGATGACCGAGCCGGATGGCCCGACCTCGACGCTGCGCCAGGCCGCCTTGCCGACCGAGTAGCACCAGAGCACCGGGCAACCCCGCCCACCGACAACTCAAGTAAGGGAAACTCCAGCGGTGTCGATGCCGTTCTACGTCTCGCCTGAACAGGCGATGAAGGACAAGGCGGACTACGCGCGCAAGGGGATCGCGCGCGGTCGCAGCGGAGTCGTCATCCAGTACGACGCCGGGATCTTGTTCGTCGCACCGAACCCGTCCCGTGCCCTGCACAAGATCAGCGAGATCTACGACCGGATCGCGTTCGCCGCCGTCGGCCGGTACAACGAGTACGAGATCCTGCGCAAGGCCGGGGTGCGGTACGCCGACATGACCGGCTACCAGTACGACCGCCAGGACGTTACCGCGCGCGGGCTGGCCAACTGGTATGCGCAGACCCTCGGCACCATCTTCACCGACAGCCCCAAGCCGTTCGAGGTCGAGATCGTCGTCGCCGAGGCAGCCGAGGTGTCCGCCGAGGATCAGATCTACCGGGTCACCTTCGATGGCTCGGTCGCTGAGGAACACGGCTACGTGGCGATGGGCGGCCAGGCCGAGGCGATCGCCGCAGTGCTCAAGGACCGCTACTCCGACGCCATGACGCTCTCCGGCGCGCTGGCCGTCGCCATCGCCGGCCTGTCCGGCCAGGGCAACGGGGACCGGCCGGAGATCACCGCCAGCCAGCTGGAGGTCGCGGTGCTCGACCGCGCCAGGCCGCACCGTACCTTCCGGCGGCTAACCGGCAACCGGCTGGAGACCCTGCTGGCCGAGGTCGCGCCGGGTAGCCCAGCCGGATCCGGAGCCGCGCCCGGACCCGCTTCGACCGGAGCCGCCCCGTCCGGCGCCGCACACCCGCGGTCCAGCCGCAAGTCCGGACACGCCGCCGCCGGAACCCCCGCCGGATCTGACACCGCCGGAACCGAGCCAGCCGGATCTGACACCGCCGGAACCGAGCCAGCCGGATCTGACACCGCCGGAACCGAGCCAGCCGGATCTGACACCGCCGAATCCGACAAGGCCGGACCGCAGACCGGCAACGAGCGGCCGGGTCAGGAGTCGACGGATAGCGATGGCGGGAAGGCCAGCTAACCGCCACGGCGGCGCGGCGCGGCCAAGTTCATGATCGCCTGGCTTGGCTTCGGCTGCGGGCTGCTGCTGCTCGGCCTCACCGGCACCAGCGTGATCAAGACTTTCATGATCCCGCGAGGCACCAGCACCCGACTGAACATGGTCGTCGCCGGGCTGATCTACGGCCTGTTTCGGCTGCTTACCGCGAGGATCGACGACCTGCCGCGCCGGGAGCGGATCCTCGCCATCTCGGCGCCCGCCTTCCTGCTCAGCCTGCTCGTCAGCTGGCTGATCTGCCTGTTCGCCGGATTCGCCCTGCTGCTCTGGCCGTCGGCCGGTGACTTCTCGCTGGCCCTGCGCGAATCAGGATCATCGCTGTTCACGCTCGGCTTCGCGCTCCCGGCTGGAGCGGGGGCCACCGCCATCGTGTTCGTCGCAGCCGCGTCTGGGCTGGCCGTGCTGGCCCTGCTGATCGCATATCTGCCGCTGCTCTACGCGGCGTTCAACCGACGCGAGACCCTGGTCGCGATGTTCGAGGCGCTGGCCGGAGCGCCGCCATGGGGGCCAGAGCTGCTGGCCCGCCAGGCGCTGATCGACAACTCGGCTACCTTGCCCGGGCTGTACACCAGGTGGACCGAATGGGCCGCGGACATCTCGGAGAGTCACGTCAACTATCGCACCCTGGTCTACTTCCGCTCGCCCGATCCAGCGGCGTCCTGGCTGCTTTCGCTGCTTGCCGTGCTCGACGGCGCGGCGCTGCACATGGCGCTCAACCCGTCGTCCGCGCCGTACGAGGCCAGGCCGCTGCTGCGGGTCGGCTACCTGGCGATGCGGCGGCTCGCCGCCAACTTGCGGCTGCCGGTGGCCGATGACCCTGGCCCGGATGACCCGATCGAGCTGACCAGAGCCGAGTTCGACGAGGCGGTGCAGTGGCTTGCCGACGCCGGCTGGCAGGCCGAGCGGTCGGCGGATGAAGCCTGGCCGCACTTTCACGGCTGGCGGGTCAACTATGAAGCCGCCGCGTACCAGCTAGCGCTGCACCTCGACCTGCCGCCCGCCCTCTGGTCCGGTCCGCGCCGACCAGGGCGACCCACCGCTGCGCCGCCGCTCCGGCCCAAGGACCGCAGGCCAGGCACCCCCAAGCCGGCCGGCTGATGCAGCGGCCGGCCGCTCGGGTCGCCGTCCCAATCCGGTCCGGAATCGGCTGAACCGCTCGCCAGTAGACACGATCGCTGCCTGGCTCATTCACCCAGCTCAATTCACCCAGCTCAATTCACCCAGCTCAGGTGAGGTGTCCGCGACCGTGCGGGCGGAACGATGAGCCAGTGACGACCTCGCCCGATCCGCTGGTGCTGCTGCGGTCCCGGAGCTACCTGGCGCTGCTGGTCCTTGCCGCGCTTATTGGCGTGCCGGTTTCGGCTACCGCTTACTTCTTCCTCGCCCTGGTCTCCCGGCTGCAGACTTGGATCTTCACTGAACTTCCCGCGGGCCTTGGCTTCCGCTCCGCGCCGCCATGGTGGCCGATCCTGCCGCTGGTGCTGGCCGGAGTACTGGTCAGCCTCGCCATCCGCTACCTGCCAGGCAACGGCGGCCACTCACCAGCCGATGGGTTCAAGGCAGGTGGCGGCGGCCCCGTACCGATCGAGCTTCCCGGCATCGCACTCGCGGCCCTGGCGACCTTGAGCCTCGGCGTAGTGCTCGGACCGGAGGCACCCCTGATTGCTCTCGGCGGCGGCCTCGGCGGGTTTGCCGTGCGGCTGATCAAACGGGACGCTCCGGCGACGATGAGCACGGTGCTCGCCGCTGCGGGAAGTTTCGCCGCCATCAGCACCCTGCTTGGCTCGCCCCTGCTCGGTGCGTTCCTGCTGATGGAAGCCTCCGGGCTGGGCGGGGCGACGCTGGGACTCGTGCTGGTGCCCGGCCTGCTAGCAGCAGGCGTCGGCTCGCTGATCTTCCTCGGCCTGAACACCTGGACCGGGCTCGGTACATTCTCGCTGGCGATCCCCAGCCTGCCGCACGTCGGACACCCTACCGGCGCCGAATTCCTGTGGGCGCTGGCGATCGGGGTCATGGCTGCCATCGTCGGCTCAGGAATCCGCTGGCTCGGGCTGTTCCTGCGGTCCCGCCTTGAGCCGAAGATGCTGATAGCCACGCCGGCGGCCGGTCTGGCTGTGGCTGGGCTCGCGATCGCGTTCGCCGCTGCCACCGGGAAGAGCTCATCGCAGGTGCTGTTCTCCGGGCAGTCCGCGCTCGGCCCGCTGATCACGCACAGCGCCAGCTATACCGTCGGAGCGCTGCTGCTGCTCATCATCTGCAAGGGACTGGCCTATGGCGTGTCGCTGAGCGGCTTCCGCGGCGGGCCGACCTTCCCCGCTTTGTTCATCGGGGCGGCTGGCGGGATAGCGCTGTCGCACTTGCCTGGGCTGCCGCTGGTATACGGCGTCGCGATGGGCATCGGCGCGCTGTGCGTCGTGATGCTCAGGCTGCCGTTGACTTCCGTCTTGCTGGCCACCTTGCTGCTGTCGTCGGACGGCCTGGAAGTCATGCCAGTGGCCATCGTGGCGGTCGCCGTGGCCTACGTGGCCTCCGCCCGGCTGACGCCAAACCCGGCCCAGGCACCGTCGGGTCCGGCGCCGGCCGCCGCGGCACCGCCAGGCGGACCTGAGCCAGGGCCGACCCAGGCAGTTGCCAGCTCATCGTCCCGCAGCGATCAGGCCGAGCGAAGCTGACCGCTTAGCTGACAGCGCGCTCCCCGGACCGTTGACGCAGGACCGCGCTGGGGTATGACAGCGGCGTTGGTAATGTCGTGCATGCGCCGCCGGAGCGGAGCGCAGGCATAGACCCTGGAGGGGACGTGGCGGCCGACCTGGCAAGCATCACCGGGATGAACGCGCCTACCGGGCTGCTGATCGGCGGGCAGTGGACCACCGGCCGGGCGGGCGTGCTGCCGGTGATCGACCCGGCGACCGAGGACCCGATCGCCGAGGTCGCCAGCGCGACCCCGGAGGACGCCCTAGACGCGGTCGCCGCCGCGCACCAGGCACTGCCTGGCTGGGCGGCCACAGCGCCGCGGGTCCGCGGCGAGTGCCTGCGCCGCGCCTACGAGCTGATGATCGCCGACGCCGAGCCGCTGGCCAGGCTGATGGTGCTGGAGAACGGCAAGGCGCTGCGGGATGCCAGGGCCGAGATCACCTACGCGGCCGAGTTCTTCCGCTGGTTCGCCGAGGAGGCGGTGCGGATCGACGGCGGGCTCGCCGTCGCGCCGTCCGGCGCCAACCGGATCCTGGTGCAGCGCCAGCCGGTCGGCGTCGCCGTCCTGATCACGCCGTGGAATTTCCCCGCCGCCATGGCCACCCGCAAGATCGGCCCCGCGCTCGCGGCTGGCTGCACCGTGGTGCTCAAGCCGGCCAAGGAAACCCCGCTTTCCGCCCTCGCCGTCGCGGCCATTCTGGCCGAGGCCGGAGTTCCCGATGGCGTGGTCAACGTGCTCACCGCCAAGTCGGCCGGACCGGTGGTCGCCGCCATGCTGGCCGACCCCAGAGTGCGCAAGCTCTCGTTCACCGGCTCGACCGAGGTCGGCCGGACGTTGCTGCACACGGCGGCGGACACGGTCACCAATTGCTCGATGGAGCTTGGCGGCAATGCGCCGTTCCTGGTCTTCGCCGACGCCGACGTCGATGCGGCGGTCGATGGCGCGATGATCGCCAAGATGCGCAATGGCGGCGAGGCATGCACGGCGGCCAACAGGTTCTACGTGCACGATGCCGTCGCCGCCGAGTTCACGCAGAAGTTCGCCGCCCGGCTGGCCGCGCTAAACGTCGGGCCTGGCCTGGCGGACGGGACCGACCTCGGCCCGCTGGTCAACGCGGATACCAGGTCCAAGGTCGCCCAGCTTGTCGACGAGGCTGCCAGGCACGGCGGCCGGGTAGTCACCGGTGGCCAGGCGCCGGACCGGCGCGGGTACTTCTACGCTCCGACCGTGCTTGACGAGGTACCCCCTGATGCCGGGATCCTGAGCGAGGAGATCTTCGGCCCGGTGGCTCCGATCGTCAGGTTCACCGAGACCGACCACGCGATCGAGCTGGCCAATAACACCGAGTACGGACTGGTCTCCTACCTCTACACGGCCGACTTGCGGCGGGCACTGCAGGTCGCTGAGGCGCTTGAGGCCGGCATGATAGGCATCAACCGGGGAGTGGTGTCCGACCCGGCCGCGCCGTTCGGCGGGGTCAAGCAGTCCGGCCTGGGCCGCGAGGGCGGCCACGATGGGCTGCTTGAGTTCACCGAGACCAAGTACATCGCCGTGGACTGGTGAGCTGAGATAACCGGTGGACCGACGGATCTTCGGACTTGAGAACGAGTACGGCGTTACCTGTACCTTCCGCGGCCAGCGTCGGCTGTCCCCGGATGAGGTGGCCAGGTACCTCTTCCGCCGGGTGGTTTCCTGGGGCCGCAGCAGCAACGTCTTCCTGCGTAACGGCGCTCGGCTCTACCTCGATGTCGGCAGCCATCCCGAGTACGCGACGCCAGAATGCGACAGCCTGATTGACCTGGTCACCCATGACAAGGCGGGCGAGCGGATCCTGGAAGGCCTGCTCGTCGACGCGGACCGGCGGCTTCGGGAGGAGGGCATCGCCGGCGACATCTACCTGTTCAAGAACAACACCGACTCGGCAGGCAACTCTTACGGCTGCCACGAGAACTACCTGGTCGCCAGGCACGGGGAATTTGGCAGGCTGGCCGACATCCTGATCCCGTTCCTGGTGACCCGCCAGATCATCTGCGGCGCAGGCAAGGTGCTGCAGACCCCGCGCGGCGCGGTCTACTGCGTCAGCCAGCGCGCCGAGCACATCTGGGAGGGCGTCTCGTCGGCTACCACCAGGTCCCGGCCGATCATCAACACCCGTGATGAACCGCACGCGGACGCCGAGCGGTTCAGGCGACTGCACGTCATCGTCGGCGACTCGAACATGAGCGAGACCACGATGCTGCTCAAGGTGGGCTCGACCGACCTGGTGCTGCGCATGGTCGAGGCGGGTACCGTGATGCGCGACCTGACCCTGGAGAACCCGATCCGGGCGATCAGGGATGTCAGCCACGATATGTCAGGCAGGCGCAAGGTCAGGCTGGCCAACGGGCGCGAGATGAGCGCGCTTGAGATCCAGCGCGAGTACCTGGCCAAGGCGCGGGAGTTCGTCGACTGCAGGGGCTCGGACAAGATCACCGAGCGGGTGCTGCAACTGTGGGAGCGCGCGGTCCTGGCGGTCGAGACCGCCAATCTTGACCTGGTCGCGCGCGAGATCGACTGGGTGACCAAGTACCAGCTGATCGAACGCTACCGGGCCAAGCATGACCTGCCGCTCTCCTCGCCGCGGGTAGCTCAGCTCGACCTCGCCTACCATGACGTGCACCGCGGCCGGGGCCTGTACTACCTGCTGCAGCGGCGCGGCGCCGTCGAGCGGGTCTGCCAGGACCTGGCCATCTTCGAGGCCAAGTCAGTGCCACCGCAGACCACCAGGGCCAGACTGCGCGGCGACTTTATCCGGCGGGCACAGGAGCGGCGCCGTGACTTCACCGTGGACTGGGTGCATCTCAAGCTCAACGACCAGGCACAGCGGACCGTACTGTGCAAGGACCCGTTCCGCTCGGTGGATGAGCGGGTGGAAAAGCTGATCGCCGGGATGTAACGCTGCGACCTGGGCGCCGCGCCGCGTTATCAGGAAGCGAACGAGCAGCTGACAGACGATCTCGCTCGCCAATCATCACCGATTGCAGATCATAGGCTACTCACAGTGGCTAGAGTTTTGGCGGTCGCCGCGCCCAGGCGCTCCCGTCTGAGCGGCCAGGCCGGCGGTTAACCGGACATGCCGACGCGGGGGCGGGGGATTTCGGTGACGGTTTCGGTCGGCCCTGACGGGACTGCGCAGCCAGGCGGGGCGGCAGCAGCCGGGGATGACCAGACCGGAGCAGCGGTGCGGGCCACGGTGCCCCGACCGGCCGAGCCGGTGGCACAGGCCCGGGTGCCGGAAGACCCGGCTGCGCGGGTGCGGCCGATCCGGTCCGTGCGCCGGCTGGCGAAACTCAGCACCGTCCGGCTCAGCACCGTCCGGCTCAGCACCGCCCGGCTCGGAATCGCACGGCTCGGCACCGCCTGGCTCAGCACCGCCTGGCTCGGAATCGCACGGCTCGGCACCGCCTGGCTCAGCACTGCCCGGCTCGGAACTGCCCGGCTCGAAATCGCCTGGCTCGGCACCGTCCGCTCCGCTGGCGCGCTGTTCCGCGCCACCGGGCGGATCAGCTTCGGCGTGCCTACTCGCCGCTTGGTCCGGGTCCGCAGAGCCGTGCGCAGGAGCATCGCGGCAGGTCGACCCGCACTGCTTCGGATTCAGCCTGCCGCACTGGCGGCCGGGCTGAGCTGGATCGTCGCAGGCGTCACCCTGTTCGTCTGCTACCTGCACGTGTCCCGCACCACAGCGGTCAGCTCTGACGGCGCGTCCAACGCGCTGCAGGCCTGGGACCTGCTGCATCACAACCTGCTGCTGCGCGGCTGGCTGCTGTCCGACGTGTCGTTCTATACCACCGAACTTCCGCAGTACGCGGCGATCGAGGAGCTGCGCGGCCTCAGCCCTGATGTGGTGCACATCGCCAGCGCGATGACCTACACCCTGCTCGTGCTGCTGGCCGCGATGGCGGCCAAGGGGCGGACGAGCGGCCGCGAGGCGCTGGTCCGATGCCTGCTCGCGGCCGGCATCATGCTCGCGCCGCAGCTCGGCAGCGGCGTCTACGTGCTGCTTGGTTCGCCGGATCATGTCGGCAGCGCGGTCCCGGTGCTCGCGGTCTTCCTGCTGCTCGATCGCGCGCCTGCGCGCTGGTATGTGCCGATCGCCGCCGGACTGCTGCTGACCTGGGCGCTGACCGCGGACGGCATCGTGCTTTACACCGGCGTCCTGCCCGTGGTCCTGGTCGGCTTGGCCCGCGCTTACCAGATCAGGTTCCGGCGCCGGATGCGCTGGCGGCAGGCCTGGTTCGAGCTCGCGCTCGCCGCCGCCGCCGCGACCGCCAGCTGGCTAGCGGCGCTCGCGCTCGCGCAGATCCGCACCGCAGGCGGCTTCGTCCTGTGGCCGATATCGAACTCGCTGGCCTCGACCAGCGACCTGCCGCGCTACCTGACGGTCACCGCTCGCGGACTGCTGCTGCTGTTCGGCGCGAACTTCTTCGGCCATAGCGCCGGCTTCGTCGCCGCGCTCGCTGCCCTACATCTGGTCGGCCTCGGCCTGGCTGGCTGGGGGACCTGCGCGGCATTGCGCAGGTTCGGCCACGCCGACCTGGCCGTCCAGCTGCTGGCTGCCGGGATCGCGGTCACGCTGACCGCCTACCTGTTCGGCACCCGCGCCGACGACCTGCTCAGCACCAGGGACATCACCGCTGTACTGCCGTTCGGCGCGGCACTGGCCGGGCGGCTGCTCGCCGTGCGGCTGGCCAGGGCCCGGCTGCTTCCGGCGCTGGCGGCCGTGCTCCTGGCTTATCTGATCAGCCTCGGCCGGGTGGTCACCCAGCCGCCGGTCCCGCCGCAGGACGCCCGGCTGGCGTCCTGGCTGGCAGCGCACCACCTGAACTACGGCCTGGCCGGTTACTGGGACGCCAACGTCACCACACTGGACACGGCTGGCCGGGTCGACCTCAGATCGGTGCTCGCCGACGGCAGCCAGATCACCGGCGACTACTGGGAAGTGCGGTCCGACTGGTATAACCCCAAGCTCAACAACGCAACGTTCATCGTCCTGGTGCCTAGCCCGCCCGGATTCAAGCGATATCCCACGATCGCCGAGGTCCGGCATGCCTTCGGGCAGCCTGCCAGGATCTACTACCTGGGCAGCTACACGATCTTGGTCTGGAACTCGAACCTGCTCGCCAGCCTGGGCCGTGGCGGCCCGCTGCCGGTCCAGCCGCCGGTCATCACGCCGCCGACGATCCCGATTCCGGCACCGCCAGGCAGGTAAGCCAAGCACCGCCGGGCAGGTAGCTGGCCAGGCACCGCCGGGCAGGTCGCTAGCCAGGCACCGCCAGGCAGGTAGCTAGCCAGGCGCCGTCAGGCGGCTGGCGGACCGGGAACCCGCGACGGCCGGTAGGCTGGCCGGGCTGATCTTCCCTACCACTAGGATTCCGATGCGACGCTTGGCCGCTGCGTTCCTCGCCCCGCTCGCCGTGACCGCGGCGCTGGCCGGCTGCTCCTCCTCGGCCACGACGGCCAGCCCGAACACCGCGGTCACGGTCTCCGGCACCGTGGGCAAGGCACTTGACGTGACGATCCCCGCCGAGAAGGCAGGCGGCGGGCTGGTCACCAAGACCCTGGTCCAGGGTCACGGGCCCGTGCTGGCCGCAGGTGACTCCTATCTTGCCGACTTCAACGTCTACCTCTGGCGCGGTAATACGCACAAGCTGCTGTTCTCCAGCTACACCAGCGCGGCGAGGGTCACGCCGGAAGTACTGCCCGTGCAGATGGGCCTGTCCGGCCTGCAGCAGGCACTGGACGGCCAGCGGATCGGCAGCCGGGTGCTCGCCGTGCTGCCGCCGAAGTACGCCTACGGCACCTCAGGAAATCCCCAGCTCGGCGTGACGCCCACGGACACCATGGTCTGGGTGGTCGACCTGCTCCAGGAATTCACACCGACCGCCAGCGCATCGGGCAAGACCATCACGAACGGCGGCAGCGGCCATCCGACAGTGTCCGGACAGCCAGGCAGCGCGCCTGCGATCGTCATCCCCAAGACCGCAGCGCCCAAGAAGCTGGTCGTCACCACCCTGATCAAAGGCACCGGCGCGCCGCTGAAGAGCGGACAGACCGTCATCGTCAAGTACGTCGGCTCGATCTGGCGTACCGGAAAGGTCTTCAACACCAACTGGCCGTCCGCAACGGCTCCCACGGCAGCGCCGTTCAGCTTCCTGCTCGGTGACCCGCGAGGAGTCATCCCAGGCTGGAACATCGGCCTGGTCGGCATCCCGGTGGGCAGCCGGGTCATGCTTGAGATCCCCCCGGCCGACGGCTATCAGAAGACCGGCTACCCGCAGGCCGGCATCACTGGCTCGGACACCCTGGTCTTCGTCGTCGACATCCTGAGCACCGCCTGAGCCCGCGGCTGGCGCCGAGTCAGCCGCCCGGCTCCCGGCCAGGCAACAGCTGGGCCAAGGCGGCGGCATGCCTGCCAGCGGCCGCCGCGGCCAGGAAGTAAGCCAGGTCGTCGTCGAGGCCGCGGCCCATCGTTGACAGCGGCACCGGGCAGGCGGCAAGCACCTCGCGCAGCCCGGCCACGCTCACCCGGACCAGCGCATGCCGAGCGGCCAGCGGCGCCGCCGCCTCGATCACCCGGGCGCCGAAGTCGCCAGGCAGGTCAGGGACCACCACGTCGGCCCTGGCCAGCGCGACCCGCCCGTAGGCGGTCAGGCTGTGATGCGAGATACCGCGATGCCGCTCACGCTGATCAGCCTCGCTGATCCGCAGCGAAGCGATCGGCCGGCCGCCGAGCACAGCCGCCGCGTTGACCGCCTCGCCGGACGCCACGCCAGAGAAACCCCACCGGGTGCCGGTCCCGAGGTTACCGGGACCCTGCGAGACCACCACCACCTCGGCGCCGAGCACGTGCCTGGCGGCTAGCAGGCCGCTGTGCAGGGTGACTGCCTCAAGATCACCACCGAACGCCTGGCCCACGGTGACCGTCCCGGTCAGCCAGCCGATCTCCCTGAGCATCGCGGCTGTCCTGGAGAACCAGGCAGGCAGCGCGCCGCCGTCCAGCATCACGTACCCGGCCCGGACGTCGGGTGCCTGGCCGACCTGCCCGCCGGGACCGCCGGGTGCGAGTCGTTGTGCATAATAGGCGGCCAGCACGGCGGGCAGCGCCGAGTGCAGATCGGCCACTACCACCGGAATGCCGTCCAGGTCATCGGCGTCGCGCAGCAGTTCGTGATGCTCCGAGCCCTGCTCGTCGGCACCGAGCACGGTCGCCTGCAATGGCGTGTACCGCGCCTTGACGAGGTGCCCGGGTCCTGACGGGTCCGGCGGCAGCCGGTCTGGCAGCGCCACGACCAGCGCATACCCGCCGGTGCCCAGGCCCAGGTCGAGCGCGCTTGTGTTGAGCAGCACAGCGTCGCCTGGCTGCGGACGGCCGGTCAGCCGCGGGTAGGCGAGCGCCCGGATCGGCGCACCGGCGACCGTAACATCGAGCTCCACGGCTCCCGGCCACTCCCGGCGGACGGCAGCCACCACGCCACGACGCCACCTGATCACGGTGGCAGGCTAGCGCCCCGGCGGCACGAACCAGGCACCAGTGGACCCGAAGCCGTGACAATCCGCCGCAGTACCGCCCCGGCGCGATACCGTCGATGCGGTAAGGCAGCGCGACTAGGGGATGGCGATGTCGAAGCAGAAGACCGAGCGGCTGCTCAGCCTGGTGGTCTGCCTGCTGTCCTCCCGCAGGTACCTGACCGCCGCCCAGATCAGGGACGCGGTGCCCGGCTATCCGGAGACCTTCGACGCGTTCAAGCGGATGTTCGAGCGGGACAAGGACGAACTGCGCGAGCTTGGCATCCCGCTGGAGACCGGGATCAACTCCGCGGCGGATGAGGAAGTCGGCTACCGGATCTCGCGGCAGGCCTACGAGCTGCCCGAGATCCGGCTGGAGCCGGATGAGGCGGCCGTGCTTGGCCTCGCGGCGCGGGTCTGGCAGCAAGCTGAGCTGGCCGGCGCGGCGGCAGGCGGGCTGCTGAAGCTCCGCGCCGCCGGAATCGACGCGGAGGAGACCACCCAGCCAGGCATCGAGCCGAGGCTGCAGACCGACGAGGCGGCGTTCGGCCCGCTGTGGCGGGCGGTCAGGGACCGGCGGCCGGTGACCTTCGGCTACCAGGCCGCCGGGCGCTCGGAGCCGCAGCGCAGGAACCTGGAGCCGTGGGGCGTGGTGAACCGGCACGGCCGGTGGTACGTGGTCGGCCATGACCGCGATCGCGGCGAGCAGCGGGTGTTCCGGCTGAGCCGGATCGAGGGGCCGGTGACGTTCACTGGCCCCGCAGGCAGAGTGACGGTGCCGGCCGGCGCCGACGTGCACCAGGCGGTGCGGGACTGGGACAGCGCGCCGCCCGCACTGCTGACCGCGGTCCTGCGGATCAGGCACGGTGCCGGGCACGGGTTGCGCCGCCGGGCAAGCTCCGACTCGCCGGCCCGTGGCCACGACGGCTGGGATCTGGTAGAAGCATCGTTCCGCGACGTCGGCTGGTACGCGGACTACATCGCGTCGTTCGGTGCCGACGTCGTGGTGCTCGATCCGGTCGACCTGCGGGATGCGGTCATCAGCAGGCTGAAAGGCGCGCTCGGATGAGCACGCGTGCTGGCACAGCCACCGACCGGCTGCAGCGGCTGCTCGCGCTGGTGCCCTACGTGGTCAGCCGCCGGGTGGTCGGGCTGGCGGAGACCGCCACCACCTTCGGGATCACCGAAAGCGAGCTGGTTGACGACCTGAACATGCTCTGGTGCGTCGAGCTGCGGGCACCGGACCCGTACTGCCCGATCGACCTGTCGTACGAGGGCGGCGAGATCATGGTCAGCCAGGCCGAGTCGATGGACCGGCCGCTGCGGCTCGGCACCGACGAGGCGAGCGCGCTGCTGATCGCGCTGCGGATGCTGGCCGAGCTGCCCGGCACGCAGGACCGTTCCGCGCTGCGCCGGACCATCGCCAAGCTGGAAGCCGCCGCCGGGACGGCGGCCGCGGTGAGCGCTCAGGTCGCGGTGCAGATGGACGGCCGGGCTCCGGCCGACGTTCAGGCCTTGGTCGCCGACGCGCTGCGGCGGCGCAGGCGGCTGCATCTGTCCTACTACGTCCCTGGCCGGGACGAGGCGACCGAGCGGGACGCGGACCCGATGCGGATGCTGATGCTCGAAGGCCGGGCCTACCTGGAGGCCTGGTGCCGCCGGGCCGAGGCGGTCCGGCTGTTCCGGCTGGACCGGGTGCTCGGGATCGAAGTGCTCGACCTGCCCGCGCAGGTGCCCGACGAGGCGGAGCCACGCGATCTGGACTCCGGCCTGTTCCGGCCGTCGGTCGGCGACGTGCAGGTGGTGATCGAGCTGGCCGGCGCTGGACGCTGGGTCGCCGAGTACTACCCGTGCGAGGAGACAGTTGACCTGGGCGAGGGCAGGCTGCGGGTCAGCCTGCGGACGCCGGATACCCGGTGGGTCAGGCGGCTGGCGCTGCGGCTCGGCGAGGACGGCCGGGTGATCTCGCCTTCGGAACTGGCCAGTCAGATCTGCGCCGACGCGTCGGCCGCGCTGGCGCAGTACGCGTGATTTCACCTGCCGCCAGCGGCAATCCGGGCCCGCGGCGGCTCCGAATCGAGGAGGTAGCCCGGCAGTCAGCACGTGTAGACTACGGTGCGGACACTTGCGCGCGGACAACTGGATGCCTGCGCGCGGACGCTTCGGCGATGAATGGGGACTGAGATGGACTTGTTTGCTCCGTCACATATCGTCATCCTGCTGGTGGTGATCCTGGTCCTGTTCGGCGCGAAGCGACTCCCCGGCGCCGCCAAGGCGCTTGGGCAGTCCATGCACATATTCAAGAAGTCGGTCCAGGGCCTCGATGATGGCCAGCCGATTGACGGCTCGACCAGCACCCAGGTGACCGCCGTGCCGCCGCCCGCGGCTGCGCAGCCGCTGACCGGCCAGCCGGCGGCGCAGGCGCCGGATGCCACCCAGCAGGAACTGCAGGACATCCAGCGGCGACTGCAGGAACTGCAGCGCCAGACGGCGGGCGGCAGCGGGCCGACGAGCGGTGCGGCGGGCTCAGACACTCCGCGCGACCAGCAGTCCTACTGAGCTCATCCCCGGCCATGTCCACGCAGGACAGTCCGGAGCGGCCTGCCGGAACCCGCGGGCCGCGGCTGCCGCGCGGCCGCACCAAGGTCGCCAACCCCGAAGCCAGGATGTCGCTGACCGAGCACATCAGGGAACTGCGAACCCGGGTGCTCAAGGCGCTGCTCGCGATCACCGTCGCGGCCATCGCCGGCTGGTTCGTCTACCCGTACGTCTGGCACTTCATCGAGCACCCTTACTGCAAGCTGAACATCTACGACCCGATCACCCACAAGCGGGGCTGCACCCTCTACGTCAACGGCCTGTTCGACGCCTTCTTCCTGCGCCTGAAGATCACCATCGCCATCGGCGTTCTCCTGTCCGCACCGCTGTGGATGTACCAGCTCTGGGCATTCGTTGCCCCTGGCCTGCACGCTAGGGAACGGCGCTGGGCCTATTTCTTCGCCGGCTCGGCGATCCCGCTGTTCGCCCTGGGCGGCACCTTCGCATACTTCGCGATGAGCAAAGGGCTGCGGTTCCTGCTGCACATGGTTCCGGCCAACGTTTACGCGCTGATCACGATCAACACCTACCTGGGCTACGCGACGGCGATGATGCTGATCTTCGGGCTCTCCTTCGAGCTGCCGCTGATCATGGTGCTGCTCAACCTGAGCGGGGTGCTCACCCACAAGCGGTTCGCCAAGTGGCGGCGCATGATCATCTTCGCGGTCTTCGCGTTCGCCGCGGTCGCAACGCCGAGCCCCGACCCGATCAGCATGCTGCTGCTCGCGGTGCCTTGCGTCATCCTGGTCGAGGCCGCCGAGGTCTTCGTCTGGGTCAACGACCGGCGCCGGGCGCGCCGCGGCACGCAGTTCGTCGGCCTGACGGCGGAGGAGGTCTCCGCGTACGGCCTGGACCAGCCGGTGCCTGACGACTTCGACGACATCAACGCCGGCCGGTGAGCCCGTAGCCTTGGCCGTATGACCACGCTGGGCAGTCCCGCTGACCGGTATGCCGCGTTCATCCGCGGCCGCGAGCAGGATGGGCCTGATCTGGCCGCGTTCCAGGCGCTGTATGACTTCGAATTCGATGATTTTCAGCTGGCAGCCTGCCGGGCCCTGGCTGGCGGTCATGGCGTGCTGCTGGCCGCGCCGACCGGCTCGGGCAAGACGGTGGACGGCGAGTTCGCCGTGCACCTGGCCCTGGCCCAGGGACGCAAGTGCTTCTACACCACGCCGATCAAGGCGCTGTCCAACCAGAAGTACACCGACCTGATCCGGCGGTACTCGGCGGCCAGGGTCGGCCTGCTGACTGGCGACAACAGCATCAACGGCGAAGCGCCGGTGGTGGTGATGACCACCGAGGTGCTGCGGAACATGCTCTACGCAGGCTCGCCGACGCTGGCCGGGCTCAGCCACGTGGTGCTCGATGAGGTGCACTACCTGGCCGATCGGTTCCGCGGCGCGGTCTGGGAAGAAGTGATCATCCACCTGCCCGAATCGGTCCAGCTGACCGCGCTTTCGGCGACGGTGAGCAACGCCGAGGAGTTCGGTGACTGGCTCAGCTCGGTCCGGGGCGGTACCACCGTCATCGTCGACGAGCACCGGCCGGTGCCGCTCTGGCAGCACATGCTGGTGGGCAGCCGGCTGTACGACCTGTTCGCCCGGTCGGGCGGCGCGGCCACCAATGGCCTGGACGGGTCCGCGGCGGCGCGAGGCGGCCGCCAGACGGCACGGGACGGCGGGCCGGTGCCAGACCACCAGCGAGTGAATCCGGAGCTGCTACGGGTCGCACAGCGAGATGCGTGGGCTCCCCGCAGCGCCGGCGGGCGGCGGGGGGCCGCTGGCGGCCGTGGCGGCCGGCCGGGCCGCGTCGGTGCTGGCGCGCGGGCCGGGCGTGGCGGCTCGCCGCCCCGGTTCGCCGCCGCGCGGCGGGCGGACGTGATCGGCCGGCTGGACCGGGCGGGCCTGCTGCCCGCGATCACCTTCATCTTCAGCCGGGCCGGCTGCGACGCGGCCGTGCAGCAGTGCCTGGCCGCCAACTTGCGGCTGACCACGCCCGCCGAGGCGCAGGAGATCACCGCGATCGCGGCTGAGCGAACCGCCGACATTCCCGCCGAGGATCTACCCGTGCTGGGCTACGACGACTGGCTGGCCGGGCTGCGCCGAGGGATAGCCGCTCATCATGCGGGCCTGCTGCCAACCTTCAAGGAAGTCGTCGAGGAACTCTTCGCCGACGGGCTGATCCGCGCGGTCTTCGCCACCGAGACGCTGGCTCTCGGCATCAACATGCCGGCCAGGACGGTGGTGATCGAGAAACTGGACAAGTGGAACGGCGAGACGCATGCCGCGCTGACCGCGGGGGAGTACACCCAGCTCACCGGCCGGGCCGGACGGCGCGGTATCGACGTCGAGGGGCACGCGGTCGTGCTCTGGCAGCCGGACACCGATCCGGCCGTGGTGGCCGGCCTGGCCGGCACCAGGACCTACCCGCTCAACTCGAGCTTCCGGCCGTCCTACAACATGGCGGTCAACCTGGTCGGCCAGGTCGGCGCCGAGCGCGCGTCCCGGCTGCTTGAGTCGTCGTTCGCGCAGTTCCAGGCGGACCGGGCGGTGGTCGGCATCGCCCGGCAGGCCCGCCGGATCCGGGATTCGATGACCGGACTCGCCGCCAGCTGCGACCGCGGCGACTTCGCCGAGTACGCGCAGCTGCGCGCCGAGCTGTCGCAGCTCGAGCGAGCGCAGTCCAGGCAGCGCTCGACGGCTAGGCGGGCGGCCGCGCTCGACTCCCTGCGCCAGTTGCGCCGCGGCGACATCATCGTGATTCCGGGCGGCCGCCGGGCCGGCACCGCGGTGGTGCTCGAGCCGGACGCCGAAGGCGACGACCCGACTCCGCTGGTGCTGACCGAGCACCGCCAGGTCAAGCCGCTATCCGTGGCTGACTGCCCGGATCCGGTGATCGCGATCGAGCGGATAGCGATTCCGGCCAGGTTCAGCTCCCGCTCGCCGCAGCACCGCCGGGATCTGGCCGCCACCATGCGGAACAAACTGGCCGGACATGACGTGCGGCCGCACCGTCGGGCGAGCAGGTCAAGCGGCGCCGCAGCGGCGAGCAGCGCCGAGGCAGCCATCGCCGACCTGCGGCGCCGACTGCGCCAGCATCCGTGTCATGACTGCCAGGACCGCGAAGCGCACGCCAGGCAGGCGGAGAAGTACCTCAGGCTGGAACGGGAGGCGGCGGCCCTGGATCGCCGGGTAGCCAGCCGGGCGCACGTGATCGCCAGGATGTTCGACCGGGTCTGTGCCGTGCTGGCTCAGCTCGGCTATCTCGACGGCGACAAGGTCACGGCGGACGGACGAATACTCGGCGGGATCTACTCCGAACTTGACCTGCTGGCCGCCGAGTGCCTGCGGCGCGGGATCTGGGACGGGCTCAGCCCGGAAGAGCTCGCCGCATGCGTGTCCGCGCTCACCTTCGAATCACGGCGCGCCGAAGACGCGGTCAGCATGCCCCGGCTGCCGGGCGTCGGAGTTCGCGAGGTGCTTGCCTCGACGTCGCGGATCTGGGCCGAGCTTGACGGCATTGAGCGGGGCCATCAGCTGTCGTTCCTGCGCGAGCCGGATCTGGGCTTCGCCTGGACATCGCATGCCTGGGCGCAGGGCCGGCCGCTTGAGCTTGTGCTCGGCGACGACCTGACACCCGGCGATTTCGTCCGCGCGGTCAAGCAGCTGATCGACCTGCTCGACCAGATCGGCGATGCGGCTGGCGGCACCGCGCTGGCCAGCACCGCGCGGGCCGCGGTGGCCGCGCTGCGCCGCGGCGTCGTCGCCTACTCATCGGTCCAGTAGCGACCAGGACGTGAATTTGGGTTGCGGCAGCCGAATCGGTTCGTGGACGCTCGGTCTCATGACGGATGCACCGGCCCGCGCGAGTGCGCATCCGCACGCCGACATCCGCCGGTGCCGACCCGATGACTGGGCAGCACTGCGGGAGGTCAGACTGACCGCGCTGGCCGACGCACCCGAGGCGTTCGGTTCAACCCTGGACCGGGAGCTTGGCTATGACGAGCAGCGGTGGCGCGGCTGGATCGAGTCGGCGGCGGTCTTCCTCGCCTGGCGGAACGGCCGGCCCGATGGCATGGTCGCTGGCTTCGCCAACGAGCCCGACCGACCGGACAGCGTCCCGCACAGCTGGCATCTGGTGGCCATGTGGGTCAGCCCGCAGCTGCGCGGCCTGGGCGTCGCCGCCGAGCTCGTTGGCCGCGTGGCGCGGCATGCCCATGGCCAGGATGCCGCGTCCCTCGTGCTCTGGGTGACCGACGTGAACCCGCGGGCCAGGGCGTTCTACCAGCGGCTGGGGTTCCGCAGCACCGGAGTACGCCAGCCGGTCAGGCCGACTGAGCCGGACCACTGGGAAGAGCAGTTCGCGCTCCGGCTCGGCTAGCTGACCGGCACCAGAACCGGCAGGTCGTAGACGCGGCGGACGCTGCTGCCCAGCCGGGAAATGTCGGCGCCATAAACGTGCAACGAGATCGCGGCTCCGTCGCCCCGGTTGCTGACCCGGTGAATGTCGCCAGGAGGGGTGAAGTTCACCACGTCGCCCGCTGTGTTCTGGCTGGTACCGACCTGCTCGAGCACGGTGCCAGCCTCGCGGAGCGCGAACAGCTCCTCGTATTCGACGCCCTGCAGCACGCCACACGCCCCCCAGGTCACGTGATCGTGGATCACCGTTGCCTGCCCGGGACGCCAGACCAGGGCTAGTACCGAGAAGGAGCCGTCCGGCTCGGCGTGCAGCAGGTGGGTTCGGTATCCGTCCGGGTCGCCGGCCCGCTCGGCACGCTCTGGGCGCCGGATCGGGTCAGCCGGATCGGGTCAGCCGGATCGGGTCAGCCGGATCGGGTCAGCCGGATCGGGTCAGCCGGATCGGGTCAGCCGGATCGGGCAGATCGGGCGGCTGGGCCTGCCTGCGGCCGACCGTTCTGGCAGGATCACCAGGGTGGCCCCGCTGATGCTGCTTGATACAGCGTCGCTGTACTTCCGCGCCTACTACGGGATTCCGCCGGAGAGCATGACGGCACCCGACGGAACCCCGGTGAACGCGGTCCGCGGGCTGCTCGACATGATCGCCCGGCTGGTCCGGGCTCGTCATCCGGGCAGCGTGGTCGCCTGCCTGGACGCCGACTGGCGGCCGGCCTTCCGGGTAGCGGCCATCCCGTCCTACAAGGCGCACCGGGCCAATCCGGACGGCTCCGAGCAGATCCCTGACGCGCTGAGCGCCCAGATCCCGGTGATCTTCGAAGTGCTTGCCGCCGCCGGGCTGGCCACGGCAGCCGCCGCAGGCTACGAGGCTGACGACGTGATCGGCACGCTGGCCGCCCGGGCCGACGGCCCGGTCGAGGTGGTGACCGGTGACCGGGACCTGTTCCAGCTTGTCGACGACGCGCGTAATGTCCGCATTCTGTACACGGCACGCGGAATCGGCAACCTCGATGTGATCGACGAGGCCGCGGTGACCAAGCGCTACCAGATCCCCAGCCGCGGCTACGCGGCCTTCGCCGCGCTCCGCGGTGACCCGAGCGATGGGCTGCCTGGCGTTCCTGGCGTGGGGGAGAAGACCGCGGCCGCGCTGGTCCGGTCGTTCGGAACGGTGGAGGCGATGCTGGCCGCGATCGACGCCGGGCATGGCGGCTGGCCCGCTGGCAGCCGGGCCAAGCTGGTCGCGGCCAGGGCCTACCTGGAGGTTGCGATGCCGGTGGTCCGGGTGGCGCAGGACGCTCCGCTGCCTCCGGCCGACGGTGAGCTTCCGGTCCGGCCGCCCGATCCGGCCGCCCTGGCCGAACTCGACGCGCGCTGGGATCTGGGCAACTCGCTCGGCCGGATGATGTCAGCGCTGGCCAGCCGCCCGGGCTAGCTGGCCAGACCAGGCCCGCTCATCCAGGCCGGCTAGAGCACGGACAGCGCAACCAGGCAGGTGTCGTCGTCGGTGTCGGTGGATCCCAGGGCACCGAGCGCGGCGGAGATGACCTGGTCCGGATCGGTGGCCCCGCGCACGGCCCTGGCCAGCGCGGCCAGGCCGGTGTCGATGTCCCGGTCCCGCCGCTCGATCAGCCCGTCGCTGTACAGCAGCAGCAGGTCGCCTGGCAGCAGCCGCAAGGTGGCCAGCTGGTAGGCGCCCTCGCCCGCGCCGAGCAGGATGCCTTCGGGCGGGTCCACCGGCCAGGCCCAGGCGCCGCGGACCAGCACGGGCGGCGGGTGGCCGGCCTGGGCCCAGGTGAGCTCCCGGCTGGCAGGATCGAAGTAGCCAGCGATCACCGACGCGGTGTGCTCCGGTGCGACGTGCCTGACCAGGTCATTCAGCCATCCCACCAGCCGGTCAGGGGACGCGCCGGTAATGGCGAGCCCGGCCAGCGCGCCGCGCAGCCGCGCCATCCCGGCGGCCGCTTCCAGGCCGTGCCCGCCGACGTCGCCGATCGCCAGCAGCACGCTCCCGTCCGGCATCTCGGCGGTGATGTACCAGTCTCCGCCGACCCGGCTGGCCCGTGAGGCTGGCAGGTAACGCACGACGGTGCGCAGGCCCGGGAGGTCGAACGGATGGTCGTGCAGCGGCAGGATGGCGCGCTGCAGCTCGAGCGCGACGTGCCGTTCCTGGGCCAGCTCGGCGGCGAGCATGGCCTCGGTGGCGCGCGCACCAAACATCCTGACCTGCGGCATGCTGGTCTGTCCCGCAACCACGGGAGCAGACGAAGCCGTCGCAGCCTCAGAAGTCATCTCTCTCACATTTCGTGAGACGTCGTGCACCCATCGTGACGCATGTAGGGTGCGGCTGTCTAGATGCGGACTTGACCCATCCGGGGGTGAGATGATTCCGGTGCGAGCAGAGCGCGAACAGCCCACGTTGACAGGACCGGAGCGTGACCATGGCAGACCAGCTTTATCCGGCAACCAGGCTGACCGCGGCGGCCTCGGCGGCCGGCCAGGCCGGTCTGGACGCGCTGCTGCTCACGCCAGGACCGGATCTGCGGTACGTCATCGGCTACGACGCGCACGCCCTGGAGCGGCTGACCTGCCTCGCCATCCGGTCCAGCGGCGAGGCCTTCTTGGTCGTGCCCCGGCTGGAACTGGCAGCCGCCCAGGCCTCGCCAGCGGGCCGCCTTGATCTGGAAATCATCCCTTGGGACGAGACCGATGACCCCTATGCCCTGGTCGCCGCCAGGCTGGGCAATCCGGCCGCGGTCGGGCTCGCGGACCGGATGTGGGCGCTGATGACGCTGCGGTTCCGCGCCACGCTACCCGGCACCCGCCAGGAACTGGCCAGCCGCGCGCTCAGCTCGCTGCGCTCGGTCAAGTCGCCCGCTGAGGTGGCCGCGCTCCGGGAGGCTGGCCAGGCGATCGACCGGGTGCACGCCAGGGTGCCCGGCTGGCTGCGCCCCGGCCGGACCGAACTGCAGGTAGCCGCCGACATCGGCGATGCGATCCTGGCGCAGGGTCATGCCAGGATCGATTTCGCGATTGTCGCATCCGGGCCGAACGCCGCCAGCCCGCATCACTCCGCCGCCGAACGGGTGCTGCGCGACGGTGATGCCGTCGTCGTCGACATCGGCGGGACGATGCCCAGTGGCTACTGCTCGGACTGCACCAGGACCTACGTCATCGGCCGGCCGCCCGGCGACTTCGCCGCCTACTACCAGGTGCTCAAGGACGCCCAGGCGGCTGCGTGCGCAGCGGTACGCCCCGGGGTCAGCGCCGAGGCGGTTGACGCCGCCGCCCGCGAGCCGATCACCGCGGCCGGCTACGGCCAGTACTTCCTGCACCGCACCGGCCACGGAATCGGACTGGAAACCCACGAGGATCCCTACATCGTGGCCGGCAACGCCGATCCGCTGCGCAGTGGTCACGCCTTCTCGATCGAGCCAGGCATCTACCCTGGACCGCACGGCGCCAGGATCGAGGACATCGTTGTCTGCACCGAGACCGGCTGCGAACGGCTTAACGCCGTCACTCGCGAGCTGGTGTCCGTGCCAGCCTGATGCCTGCTGCCGAGCGCGAAGGCCGCGACGACGACGCCAGGGCGCTGCTGGAGCTGACCGCGGAACTGGCCGATAAGGAGCTGCGCCCGGCAGCGGCCGCGGCCGAGCGGGACGGCAGGTTCCCGCGCGAGCAGTTCAGGCTGATCGGCCGCGCCGGACTGCTCGGCCTGCCTTACGCCGAGCGGCTCGGCGGCGCTGGCCTGCCGTATCAGACCTACCTGCAGACCGTCGAGCAGCTGGCGACGGCCTGGCTGACCATCGGCCTCGGAGTCAGCGTGCACGTGCTCAGCTGCTTCGCTCTCGTCACGGCCGGCACGCCCGAGCAGCAAGAGCGCTGGCTGCCTGCGATGCTCGGCGGCGAGCTGCTCGGCGCCTACTGCCTGTCCGAGCCCGGCAGCGGATCCGACGCTGCGGCATTGCGCACCCGGGCCGACCCGGCTGGCTCTGATTTCATTCTCAACGGGGTCAAGGCGTGGATCTCGCACGCCGGGCAGGCCGATTACTACACGGTCTTCGCGCGCACGTCGGGCGATCATGAAGGCCCGGATCGGGCCCGCGGCATCAGCTGCTTCCATGTTCCGGCCGACACGCCGGGGGTCGCCGCGGCCCGCCCTGAGCACAAGATGGGCATGCGCGGCTCGGTCACCGCGCAGGTCCGGTTCGACGACGCGCGGGTGCCAGCAAGCCAGCTGATCGGCGAGCTGGGCGGCGGGTTCCCGATCGCGCTGGCCGCACTCGACGCCGGCCGCCTCGGAATCGCGGCGTGCTCGACCGGGCTCGCTCAGGCGGCACTGGACGCGGCTACCGGTTATGCCAGCGAGCGGCACCAGTTCGGCAGGCCGATCATCGAGTTCCAGGGCCTGGCGTTCATGCTTGCCGATATGGCCACGTCGGTCGCCGCCGCCCGCGCCCTGTACCTGGCCTCGGCCAGGCGCAAGGACGCCGGGCTGCGGTACCGGCGGGACGCCGCGATGGCCAAGCTGTTCGCCAGCGACACGGCCATGAAGGTGACCACCGACGCGGTCCAGGTAATGGGCGGCTATGGCTATGTCGAGGACTTCCCGGCCGAGCGCTACCTGCGGGAGGCGAAGATGCTGCAGATCGTGGAGGGCACCAACCAGATCCAGCGGATCGTCATCGCCAGGTCGCTGACCGGTCAGCGGCCAGGCAGTGCTGGCCCGGGGGACGACCCCAGGAACCCCCGCGGCGCTGTTCCGGGGAACGACCCACGGGCCCCCGAGTAGGTCAGCGAATGGAGGAGACCAACCGCAAGATCCTCGCGCTGCTGGCCGACGAGGGGCGGATGAGCTTCACCGAGCTGGCCAGGCAGACCGGCCTGTCGGTATCCGCCGTGCAGCAGCGGGTTCGCAGGCTCGAGGAACGAGGCGTGATCCGGGGCTACTGCGCCATCATCGATCCGCAGGCGGCTGGCCTGCCGCTGACCGCATTCGTCTCGATCAAGCCGTTCGACCCGGCGGCCGCCGACGATGCTCCGGTGCGGCTGGCCCATCTTCGGGCCATCGAAGCCTGCCACAGCGTCGCCGGAGATGAGAACTACATACTCAAGGTGCGGGTGGCCTCGCCTGCGGCGCTTGAGGAGCTGCTGCAGGAGATCCGCGCGGCGGCCGGCGTCTCGACCCGGACCACGATCGTGCTGAGCACGCCGTTCGAGAGCCGCCCGCCGGACGTATCGGCTGGTCCAGGCGACGATCTCGGCTAGCCGACGGCGAACACCCGGAACGGCGGACGGAACCGGATGTTCGTGCCTTCAGGAACTACTGCCGCGGTGCCATGATGCGCGACGACCTGCGCGGCGAACTCCGGCATCCGGGCCGCGACCAGGGTCGCGCCGCGGAGCAGCGCGGTGTCAAGCAGCGTGGTATACGCCAGGCCGTCGCCGGCCGGCGGGGCGACGAGCACGACGTCGCGCTTGGTGAACTCGGTCTGCTCGTCCACCCTGGCCATCTGGTCGGCAAGCTCGATATGGCTGACCGGCGTCGGCCGGAGCCTGCCCTCGTGACCGCGGGAGAACGGCAGCAGCGCGGCATCATGCGGCCTGCTGCCCCGGATCGGCTGACAGATCGCCCGGCCAAGCAGGTCACTGAACGGCGTGGTGCCAGCCGCATCGGCGAACGAGAAGACCTGGCGCACCCAGGATCGGTCGGCGGCGGCCAGGGCGGCTTCAGCCAGCGGCGGAGCGGTGATCAGCATCCGGGCGCCACCATCGGCGAGCTGGCCGGCCATCTCGGCGATGCTGAGGCCAGGGGCCAACGGGGAAGGAACTCCGCCAGCCGCCCTGATGCTGTGCATGGCCAGCACGAAGCTGACCGCGTCAGGGACGTACACCCCGACCACATCCTTGGGCTGCAGGCCGCGCCAGGCCAGGCCTGAGGCGGCGGCAGCCACCGTGGCGGCGAGCCTGGAGTAGCTGTAGGTCGCGGCGCCAGCGTGGCCGTCAGGGCCAATCCCGCCAACCAGCGCTCTGAGCTCATAGTGGCCAGCCGCGAGGGCCACCAGCCGCTGGGTGACGGTTATTTCCTCGGTGAGAGTATCCGGAGTCGACATTGATTCACGCCCTTCGGCAAAGCGGAAGCTCAGCTAGGACGGTAGGCCAGTTCTGGCTGGTGCCGCATCGTCAGAACTATGCAACTTGATATGTATTTGCTCGGCAGATATCTGCGCCGAAATGAGCAGTCGACTGCTACATACTCTTCGTGCGGAGGTCAGCTGAATATGTAGGACCTGACCGAGCCCGCTTTCGGTATTCCACTGACATTCGGCGGTCGCCGGGCTACCGCCGGTCACCCTGGCGGGCGCGACGATCCCGGCTAGACGACAGCGAAGACCCGAACTGTCGCGGGCACCCGTACCCGGTCGCCACTCGCCACGATCGCCGCAGTGCCCTGGCCAGCCGCCGCTGCCGCGGCAAGCTCCTGAGCCGGGGTCGCGACCACAGTCGCGCCGCAGAGCAACGCGCCGTCGAGGAACACCGTGTAGGCCAGGCCGTCGCCAGCAGGCGGCGCGGCGAGCACGACGTCGCGCTCGGTGAGCTCGGACCACTTGTCGATCCGGCCGAGCCGGTCGGCCAGGTCGGCGTGGCTGACCGGCGTCGGCCGCAGCCTGCTGTCCTGGCCGCGGGCGAAGGGCAGCAGGGCCGTGTCATGCCGTCGGCCGTCGGCCGGACGGACCATGGCCAGGCCAAGCAGGTCACTGAACGGGGTCGTACCGGCCGCGTCGGCGAACGAGAAGACCTGGCGGACCCACGATCGGTCGGCTGCGGCCAGGGCGCCTTCGGCCAGCGGCGGCGCGGTGACCAGCATCCTGGCGCCGCTCTCGGCGAGCTGGCCGGCCATCTCGGCAACGCTAAGCCCGGGGGCGATTGGGGAGGGTATTCCGCCGGCCGCCCTGATGGCATGCGTGGCCAGCCCGAAGCTGACCGCGTCGGGAACATGGACGCCGACCACATCCCTTGGCCGCAGACCGCGGCCGCCCAGGCCTGCCGCTGCCACCTGCACGGCGACGCCAAGCCTGGCGTAACTGTAGCTGCCGGGCGCGCCGTCCGGCCCGATGCCACCCTTCAGCGCAACGTGCGGACCGCGATCAGCCGCACTGGCGACCAGCCGCTGGGTGATCGTGACCTCGCCGACGACAGTGTCCGGCTTCGACATTGACCTGAAGTCCTTTGATTGCCGGGCCCAGGAAACGATGGGAGTGGGGCCAGGAAAGGACGGTAGTCGCTACATGCCAGGTACCGCGTCGTCAGAATTATGCACGTTGGTATGTAGAAGTGCGCCGGAGCGGTATGTAGAACGCGGTTATCGCTGCCGGAGCGCCGTCATCCCTCGTCGGATGGCTGGCGTTCGGCTACCCAGGCCGCCACCTGAGTGCGCGAGTTGAATCCGAACTTGGCCAGGATATTGGCGACATGCCGGGCTGCAGTCGACGGCCTGATCACCAGCTCGTCAGCGATCGCCTGGTTGGACAGGCCGCGGGCGATCAGGGCGGCGATCTGGAGTTCCCGTGCGGTCAGGCCGCCCGATCCGGCCTGGCCTGGCTGAACCTGACCCTGCGCCGCTGGAGCGGCGCCGCCCGTCTGCTGATCCTGGCCGACCGGGACCGGACCGGCTTGCGGTGCTTGCGGATCGGTCAGCTGGTCAGGTCCGACCGGCGGCACGAGCCGCGCGGCGGCTTCCGGACTCATCGCGCGCCCCTGCGCCAGCAGTTCTTCGGCCGCCGAGCCACCCAGCCTGCCCGATGCCGCCGCGAGCAGTTCGTCAAGCCGCCGCAGTGCCCCAGCCGAGGGTTCCTCGCCGATCACCTCGTGCAGCACCAGCGATGTGCCGGCCAGCCGAAGCGCGCTGGCCAAGTCCCCGGCAGCGGTCGCGAACGCCGACAAGGCCGACAGTCCGCGCGCGGTCGCCTGCCGCTGGCCGCCCGCGAGACTGAGCTGCAGGCTCTCGGTCAGGCTGGCCCTGGCCAGCGCCAGGTTCCGCTCCGACAGCGCCACCCACCCGATGGCTGCTAGGCATCTGACCATCTCCGACCTGGCATCGACCTGGCGGTACAGCACCAGCGCGGCACGGTAATGCTCCAGTGCGCGGGCATCGTCCCGGCGCACCACGGCTAGCCGCCCCAGACCGTACAGAGCACTTGCTCTGGCCCAGCCCCGCTGCCCGAGCTCGTCCAGAGCGACCTCGAACGCGCGCTGTGCCTGATCGATATCGCCCTGCCTGGCGACCACCGTCGCCCGTGCGATCAGCGCCACTCCCGCTTCAAACTCATCTGCCGCCGCCCGCGCGGCGGCGATCGCAGCGTCCGCGGCCTCAAGAGCCGCATCGAACTGCCCGGCTCCCAGGGCCAGCAGCGCCATGATGCGCAGCGCGGCGGCCTGGTTGCCATCCCCGCACGCGCGGCTGACCTTCAGGCATTCGCCCGCGAACTCGCCGGCGGCCGGGGCGTCCTGCCGCATGAAGGCAAGCTCGGCGCGGACAGCCAGCGCCCGGCCGCGCAGGGCAGGGGAGACTTCGGTGTCGATCGCAAGCAACCGGTCCAGCCAGGCCGCCCCTTCGGATGCGTCACCGCCGGTCAGCCAGGCTGTGCGCAGCGCCAGACAGATGCGCAGCCCCTGCTCGGCGTCGCCGCGCTCGGCACAGCAGGCCAGCGCGGCCCGGATGTTCGCCCGCTCAGCCACCATCCGGCGGAACATTGCCACCCGTTCGGGCCAGGGCAGCTCACCGCGTACGAAGGCTTTCTCCAGGCTCTCCTCGAGCACCGCCAGCATGTAGTCGCGATGCGCCGCCCGCAGGCCGGGTGCCTCGCCGCGCGCTTCCGCCTGACCAGCCGCGTACTCCCTGACGGTGTCAAGCAGCCGGTACCGCGCCTGGCCGTGCAGCACCCAGTCCACATTGACCAGGGACTTGTCAATCAGAGCGGTGAGCAGATCGAGCACGTCAGCAGACCCGATCTGATCATCGGAGCAGACCCGCTCAGCCATCTCCAGGTTCCAGCCGTAGAAGACGGACAGTCTGCGCAGCAGCACCTGCTCGGCCTCGGTGAGCAGGTCATAGCTCCAGTCCACGGCTGCCCGCAGGGTCTGCTGGCGGCGCGGGGCGGCCCGGTCACCCGAGGCGAGCAACGCGAACCTGTCGGCCAGCCGGACAGCGATCTGCTCGGCCGACAGCGCCCGGATGCGCGCAGCCGCCAGCTCAATCGCCAGCGGTATGCCGTCCAGGGTGCGGCACACCGCCGCGACGGCCGCGATATTGCCCGGCTGCAGCCTGAAGTCGGGCCGGACCGCAACTGCCCGCTCAGCGAACAGCCGGACCGCCTCGCAGCCAGCCAGTTCGTCGGTAGAGCGAAGGTCATCGCGGCCGATCTGCGCAGACAGCAGCGAGGCCTGCTGGGGTCCTGGCGGCAGCCCGAGTGGCGGAACTCGCCAGGCGGCCTCACCGCGGACCCGGAGCGGCTCGCGGCTGGTGGCGATCACCCGGAGACTGGCGCAGCTGGCCAGCAGTTGCTGCACCAGCTCGGCGCAGGCGTCTACCAGATGCTCGCAGGTATCGAGAATGAGCAGCATCGACCTGGGCCGCAATGCCTCAGTGAGCGTATCGGCAAGCGGCCGATCCCGCTCCCGACGGATGCCGAAGGCGGCGGCCACCAGCGGTACGACCTGATCCGGGCCATCGGCGGCGGCCAGGTCAGCGAGCCACGCGCCGTCAGCGTAGTCAGCTGCCAGGCCAGCCGCGAGCCGAAGGGCAAGCCTGGTCTTTCCGATTCCGCCTGGCCCGCACAGCGTCACCATCCGGACCTTGCCGAGCAGGCTTGCCAGCTCCGCCGTATCCCGTTCCCGGCCGATGAAGCTGTTCGGCTCGGCCGGAAGGTTGCCGGCTCCGGTCGTGATGTCCTTAGTCATTGGCCTTCAGAAAGCTCGGGGAATTCCAGTCCAATGTGGCCAAGTCCCATTGTGACACCGCTGCGGGTTAGCCGACGACCGATACCCAGACCGGCTCGCTATAACGCAACCGGCCGAAATACATAACCTTCACCAGCGCCCACCACCGCTGGCCAGGACGGGCGTCGGCTGGCACGGCGACGGTGAAGCCCAGCGTCGTGGCGCCGCCCGGCTCGGCCGAGAAGCCGACGCTCCACGGCGCGACCGCCGCCCAGCTGCCGAATGGCGAGATCAGCTGGGCCTCACCGCGGAGCTGCGAGGCGGTGTTGTTGCTCAGCCTGACGGCCACCGAACCGCGTCCACCCGGGCTCAGCTCCAGATCGCGGGTAACCGCGGTCAGCTCCGCCTCGGCCGCCTCGGCCTCGTTCTCGGTGTCGAGGAACGCGGTGAGCTGATCCAGCGGCAGATCCGGCCCGGGCCGCCGGACCTCGCCCACGGCCACCACTGCCGCGTCCTCAAGCAGCTGTCCGGCCGCATCGAGAATCCTGGCCGATACGAAGTGCCTTGCCGTGGTCGCATCCGGCCGGACCGTGACCGCCAGGTCCCAGGCGGCGAAGCCACCAGCCGCCAGGTGGTAGTGCAGCGGCGCAGCCGGTTCCGCCTGAAGCCCGGCCGGAACGTCCAGCATGACGGAGCCAGAGGCAGGCTCCGGCCCGCAGGCAACGGTCAGCCGGAGCGTCCCCGACTCACCAGGGCGCAGCGAGAGCGACCCAGGCGACAGGTGCACGGCGACGGGCAGGTTCCCGGCCGGTGCCGGTCCCTTGCCATGCAGCCAGTACCTGGTGAAGACCGGCTGGGCCGGCTCAGGCGCCGCGCCGGTGACCTCGCCGCGAGCGGCGAATCCGTGGCCCACGGCCGGGCCAGCCGGTCGCACGTTCAGCGTCACGGTACCCCGCTCGGGAACGGCGACGGTCACCGCGGCTTCCGCGCAGTCCGCCGGGGTGCCCGCATCCCGCTCGAGCAGCCCGGTAATGCTTGCCGCCGCGATGCCGGTGAACAGCCGGACCGTCGCGGCCGCTGGCCCGGCCTGCCCGCCGAGATCGCGCAGCCGCACCGTGACGCCATCGCCGGGATCAGGCTGCGACAGCGGTGCGAGCGGATTGCCGCTTGGCTTGAGCGCCATCAGATCCACCCCGGACGGGCCGACGCTGGCCAGGCTTACCGCAGCGGGCAACGGTCCGCTGTGCAGGTCGGCCGCGCAGGTCAGCAGCTGATGGCTGTACTCCTGGCCGGCCTGCGGGAAGCCGGCCGTCCGCCAGTCGCCGGGTCCGGTGGCCAGCGCGTACTCGAAGGTATGGCTCCAGTGCTGCCAGGCGAAGCTGCTGCCGTCGGGAACGGTGCGCTTGTCGCCGTCCAGCCAGATCCCGCACGGCCACGAACTGCACGCCCGCATCAGCGAGATGTGTGCCTCGCCGGCCGGCGACACCAGGCTGCCGGGCAGGCCGCGATTGAGCAGCGCGACCGAGTAGCCGGCCAGATCAGGCTCGCCGGTCGCCCTGGCGGGTGCCTGCGGCACCTCGATCTCGGCGTCGGCCAGGTCGGCGATCAGCACGCCGATGGCGCCGGCCAGATCGGGGCTGGCCACGATCAGCACCGGCAGCGCGTCGACCGCCCGCAGGTCGGCCCCTGGCGCAAACGCCTCGCTTCTGGCTTTGGCCGCGGGTACCCAGATCCTGGCGGCGCCGTGCGCGGCAAGCTGCTTGTCGAGCGCCGCCTCGACGTCAGGTCCGGCCGCGGCGAGTACCCGCGCGGTGAACGCGTTCTGGTCGGGACCGCCGAGCGCGATCCGGACGTCTGGCAGGTTGGAGTCCAGCTCGATGGACCCGTACCTGGGGCCATCAGGCACCGAGCAGGTTGCGGTGACGCCGCGGCGGGCAAGCGCGACGAGCAGGTCCCTGACCGCCGGGCGGTAGCCGGATCCCGCACTGCCGTCCCTGGGCGCGAACCGGTCGCTGGCCGGGCCGGCCGGCGCGATCACCTCGGCGACGCCGATCGCATGCGCCAGCCGCTCCCCGCCCGGGCTGGTCAGCGCCACCCTCGCGGTCGAGCCGACGCCAAACCATTCGTGCGCTGGATTGTCGAGCGTGTAGTAGTGCTCAGCCACATCCTGTTCGACCTGGCCCGGCGGCCGGCCGATCACCGACAGGCCGGTCTGGTAAACCGGCAGCCCGCCGGGAACATCGGTGCGGAACCTGACCCGCAGCAGCCGGTCGTGGCCGATCGAACCATCGACATGGGTGCGGAATTCGACTCGGTCGGCACCGTCCCAGAGCAGCGTCTCGCAGGTCACCCGCAGCTCGCCGAGCGCGAGCTCGGCGACCAGGCGGGAGCCGATCGGGCAGCGCTCGGCCCGCACCTGCGCACGGACGCCAGCGGACCCGCGCGACGACCCGGTCGGGCAGATCAGCCACGGACCCTCCGCCCACCGCGGGTGCGCCGGATACTCCTCCTGCAGCAGCAGCTCGTTCCCGGCGCCAGCGAGCAGTTCGGTGCCTGAGCGCAGGTCGGTGATGGCTGACAGCACGCCGCCGCGATCGGGGTCTACCTGCACCCGCAGCGCGCCGTTCTTGATGCAGGCTCCCTCGGCCGGCTGCCAGCCAGCCCGCCAGGTCGCGTCCGGGTCGGCCGCGGCCGGCCCAGTCTGGGCCGGCACCGGCACGGCGAGGTAGGTCCGGTACCCGACCGGCGGGATGTCGTCGGCGCGGAATGTCAGGGTGACCGTCGCCAGCGAGCCGTCCGGGTGGCGGGCTACCCCCTGCGCCAGGTACTTGCACGGTGTCCCTTCCTCGTCCACCAGGTGCACCGACGCGGTGCCCGTTGCGGTGAACTCCAGGGTGATCCTGGCCAGGCCGGACCTGGGCCAGGCCAGCGTGTTCAGCACCAGAACCGCGCGGGCATCAGACGGCACGCCCGCACCGGCCGCAGCGGCCGCCGTGTCGGCCAGGCTGGCCAGGTACCTGGCGGCTTCGCCGCGAGCCTGATCGCCCCGCTCGAATGCCTCCCGCCAGCCCGCAAGCAGATCCAGGTAGACCTGATCGCCCTCCGTCCCGGTGATCGCGTCGTGATGCGCACCGAACACCAGCAGGCGCCAGGCCTTGTCCAGGCTGGCCGCCGGGTAGGCGGCACCGGCCAGCCAGGCGACCGTGGCCAGCCGCTCACCGTCGAGCAGCGCTATCTCGGCGGCCCGCTGCGCCTGCTTGGTGTCGATGTAGGTGACGTCCTTGCCTGGATAGACCGGATTCATGTCCCTGGTCTGCGGCATCAGCCAGGCACCGTCCGCGGCCGCTGCCGAGCGCACGGCGGCGAAGAACTCGCTCGGCACCGCGGTGACGAACCTGGGCCAGACATACCGGGCATTCCAGTCCCGGTGGATGGCTGTCGCCCACCGAGAAGGAACCACATGATCGCCGCCGACCGGCAGCAGCACGTTCCGGGTGGCCGCTACCGGGGCCAGCTGGCGGAACTGGCCGTAGGCGTCCTTCTCCGCGGTCGCCAGGTCGGTCGCGTGCTGGGTGATCCAGCCGGCCGAGTAGTGGTTCGGCATGTAGCTGGTGAGCAGGCCATTCCCGTCCGGTGACAGCCACTCGAACTCGGCAGAGAACTGCATCCGCCGGTTGCCGCCGGTGGCCCGGTCCGGACCCCACTGGTGAAACGGGCCGCGGGCCCAGGATGACTCGGTCATACCTGCCGCCGCCATCAGGCCGGGATAGGACGGATCGAAGCCGAAAGCGTCGAGCATCCACGAGGTGGTCGGGTCAGCGCCAAGCACCTGCTGCTGGAACGCCGTGCCGTAGACCGCGTTGCGGATCGTCGACTCGGCGCAGGTGAGGTTGGTATTCGGCTCGTTGTAGCTGCCGCCGACGATCTCGAGCCGGCCGACCGCGATGAGATCGCGTAGCTCGGCCCGGTCCTGCGGATAGGCGTCGAAATGCGGCTTGAGGTAGTCGATCTCGGCGAGCACGAATTTGTAGTCCGGATCGGAGCGGGCCTCCGCCAGGTGCAGCCTGACCAGCTCGAACACGGTCCTGATCTCGGGCAGCGAGCCGTCCTCGGCGGGCAGCAGCGGCCAGGTCTGGGTGAACCGGCCCTGGGTGTTCCACCAGACCGGGTCATAGTGGAAATGACTGACCATCCACATGGTCCAGCCAGGCTCGGCGACGGTGATCTGCCCGGCCGTCTCCCACCGGGCCTGCGAGCTCTCGGCTACGACGGTGACCGGCCGCTGGGCGCCCACCGTCAGCGGCGCCGCGATCTCCACGCCGACCTCGATGGTCCGCTGCTCACCGTGGGCGAAGCCGGTCAGTACCGGGGGTTCCGGCGTGATCACTCCGGGACCGTGAATGCTGACCGCGATCACCACGGTCGGATCGCGGATCATGCCAGGGCCGTCGTTGGCCAGGCTGACCCGGACGATCTGCAAGGGCCTGGCGACCGTTCCGCCGAACAGATCCGTCGACGCAACCTCGGTGATCAGCATGCCTCATGGTGGCACGTCGCGGTCTCGGTGATCTACGCCAGGAAGCAGGCAAACGCGCCGCGCCGAGGTCAGGGCAGGGCAGGCCGGCTGGCCAGGTCGGCGAGCGCCGGGCCGGTCAGCCGGTGCACCGTCCACTCGGTCATCGGCCTGGCGTCGATCGACCGGTAGAACCCCAGGGCCGGCTCGTTCCAGTCAAGCACCCACCATTCGAGCCTGCCGTATCCGCGGCGGACGCAGATGGCCGCAAGCTCGGCCAGCAGTGCGGTCGCGATGCCCTGGCCGCGCATGGCCGGCGTCACGTACAGGTCTTCCAGGTAGATGCCGTGCTTGCCCAGCCAGGTGGAAAAGTTGAGGAACCAGAGCGCGAAGCCGACCACCTCGCCATCGCTGACCGCGACGTGCGCGAACACGGCCGGATCGGGCCCGAAGAGCGCGGCCTCCAGGTCCGCTGTGGTGGCCGTTGCTTCATCAGCCGACCGCTCGTAGCTGGCCAGCTCCCTGATCAGCGCACCGATCCGCGGTACGTCGGCCGGCTCGGCCGGCCTGATCACGGCATCGTCCCGGTCACCGGGAACCGGTACCTGAGCTTGAACCGGTCGGCCGGCACCACCACCTCGCCGGTCTCCACTGCCCGGCCGGCCGCGTACTGGACGCGCTCGACGACCAGCACGAAGGCTCCGGCAGGCAGCGCCAGGGCAGACGCCTCGGCGCGCAGCGACGGCCGGACCGCGACCTCCTCGGTCACCTCATCGACCTCGATCCCGATCGAGCGCATCCGCTCGATCACCCCGCGGCCGGCCAGCGGGCCCTGCTCGGGAACGGCGATCGGCGTGCCGGCGGTCAGCAGCGTCGGCTCGTAGCTGACGGCGAGCTGCACCGGCTCGCCGTCGGCGGTGAGCAGGTACTTGGTCACCGTCGCGGCAGCGCCCTGAGCCAGGCCCAGTCGCTGAGCGATCGCCGGCGGGGCCGGGACCTGCTCGGTCTGATGCTCCCAGGACAGCCGGCGGGTCACCGTCTGTGCCGCGCCGTCCGCACGCGAGCCAGCCACGGTCACCGTCTCCTGCACGCCGAACGGCGAGCCGGGAAACTGCAGCCGGTCATGTTCGAGGAACACCGCCGCGGGAACCTTGCGCACATAGGAGCCCGAGCCCGGCCTGGCCTCGATCAGCCCCTCGGTTGCCAGCACCTGGAGGGCGTGCTTGGCCGCCGTCTCGCCCACGCCGTAGTTCGTGATGATCGCGTTCCTGGACGGCACCCTGGCACCGGGCTCAAGCAGGCCAGAGCGAATCCGGTTGCGCAGGTCGTCAAGTACCCGCAGATAGACCGGCTCGGTCGTCGTGCCCATGGCCCCCGGCTCCCTGGTGACACCTGGCGCAGCTGCCAGGCCCGGCGCAAACACCGGACGCCATTGTCACCCGGCGGACCGGCCGACTGTGACCCAACCTGGATTTTGCCACGGCGCAGCTCCGGTCCCGGCCGACGCGGCGGCCGGCCACAGCCGATCCGCTCAGTCGACGTCGGCGACAACCGAGCCGATCCGGTCAGCCAGGGTTCGGTCCCGCCGGTTCAGGATCAGTGCGTAGCCGACGCCGACGACGATGATCCCGAGCGCGATCCACGGGAATCGGTCGAACGGCGCCGACTGGCCGGGCTTGACCAGCTCATAGAGCGGGAACGCAATGGCGGCCACCCCGAGCAGTGGCAGGATCAGGTGCTTGACCACTACGAACTGGTCCGGGTGCACCTTGCGGTAGTACACCGGCAGGGCCAGGTTGGCGACCAGGTAGACAACGATGATCGGGATGGCGCCGAGCGTCGCGGCGTCACCGAAGTAGACGACCGGCTGCAGGCCCCAGCCGAAGCCGTAGACCAGGCCGAGCGCCACCACCAGGAAGATCACGAACGCGACCCACGGGGTGCGGTGCCGGACGGTAAGCCGCCCGGTGACCGCGGGCAGCAGTCCCTCGCGGCCGGAGTTGAAGATCAGCCGAGCCTGCGAGTTCGTGGCGGCGACCAGCGATCCCATGATCGAGGTGAAGCCCGCCAGGTAGGCCAGGAACGCGGCGGTGCCGAGCACGCCCTGAGCCACCGTGATGAACGGAACTCCGGCCAGGTTCGCGGCCAGGGCGCCGGCCTTGTAGTTGTAGCCGACCACGGTGACATAGGCGAAGAGGATGTAGCTCAGCGCCATCAACCCGATCGACAGGTAGATGGCGCGCGGGACGGCCCGGCGCGGATTGTCGGTCTCCTCGGCCAGGGACGCCGAGTTCTCCCAGCCGATGAAGAGGTAGACGGCGATCGGGAACCCGAGTCCGAGCCCCTTGGCGCCGGACAGCAGATGAGATGGCTCGAACGGCGTCAGGTTCAGGTTCCCCGAATGCTTGACCAGCACCCACACGCTGACCACGAGCAGCATCACCATCTCGAAGGCGAACAGCGCGCCCGCCCACTTGGTGGACAGCGAGACGCCGCGGACCACCAGCCCGAAGGCAAGCAGAGTCAGTACCAAGGTCAGCAGTTGCCAGGCGATGTGCACATGGGCGTACTTGACCAGGATGTCCGAGGTCCAGCCGCCGGCGATGCCGACCACCGAGGACACCGCGATGATGTAGCCGGCCGACATCACGATCGCGGTGGTCAGCGCCGAGACCGGGCCGAACGCCCGGCCGATGAAGGTGATGAAGGAGCCGGTCGACGGGATCGACTTAGCGAACTGAGACAGCGTATTGCCGAGCAGCGCGATCGCGATCGCGGCGGCGATGATGGTCAGCGGTGACGCGACGCCGGCCGCACCAGCGATCAGCGCCATGCTGAAGTAGAAGCTCATCGCCGGTGCGATGTTCGCCATGGTGGAGGCCGCGATGTCGGCCAGGCCGAGCACACCCCGGCTGAGCCGCTCAGGGGCCGGTCGATTGGTTACCGTAGCCGCGGATTCTGCCGACATCGGGCACCTCCAGCCACACCTAGCCGCTACTGCCACACGTTAGGCGCGGAACTGGCGATTGTATAGATGTGCCCGATTGCGGCTAGACCGACTGCGATCAGGCACTGCCCTCCTCAAGCAGCAGGTGATAGCCATTTGGTGTCCTGGCGTGCAGCACGCGATACTGCCAGTCCTGGCTCGGCGTCATGAGCTCCTCGCGGTAAGGCACGCCAGCCTCGTCGAACGTCTTCTTCGCCAGTTCGAGATCGCTCACGCCGAACTGCCAGGTGAGCACTCGGTCCGGGCCAGCTGTGGAGAAACCCTCATGCCACTCGATGCCGAACTCCACAGGTCCGTGGCCCAGCGCGAGGAAATACGGGTACTCGGAACCCTCGTACGTCACCCGAAACCCGAGGCGGAGGTAGAAATCCCGTTCAGCCCGCAGATCGCTGACGAAAAGAATCGGGATGATCCTCCTAAACAACACTGCCATAGCGCGACATAGTATCGAGCCGCGCGCACTACGGTGGAATCATGCCGCGACGTGTCGAGGCTCCATTGGTCCGGGTGGCTGCCTGCCAGGTCAGCCTGCAGGTCGGAGCGACCGACCAGAACCGCGCCGCGGCCGCCGCCTGCGGTCACCGAGGCGACCAGGCCAGCACCTGCCGCGATGAGCTGCTGCTTGCCGACTGCGACCTGAGCCAGGCCAGGGACAAGTCAACCGGCCCGCCCAATGACGCCCACGCGGACCGCCGGCCCGACCTGTACCGCTGAGCGGTCGACCCGCAGCAGCGGTGGCTGGCCGCCCCACCCGGGTCAGGCGGGCAGGTAACCGGGGAGTCCGCGGCGGTCAGAGCTTGCGCGCCAGCGTCAGGCCGTCGCCGATCGGCAGCAGCACGAGCTCGACCCGGGAATCAGCCCGCGCGTGATCGTTGAACCTCCTGATGCCCTGCACGCTAGTGTCCCGCGCGCCAGGTTCGACGACCCGGCCGTGCGACAGCGTGTTATCCACCAGGATCACGCCGCCCGGCCTGATCCGCGGCACGATCAGGTCCCAGTAATCGACGTAACCCTCCTTGTCAGCGTCGATGAACGCGAAGTCGAAGCCGATCTCGGCTGGCAGCGTGCTAAGGGTCTGGGCGCCCGGCCCGAGCCTGAGCTCGATCCGATCGGCGACGCCGGCCCGCTGCCAGTACTCGCGGGCTACCGAGGTCCACTCCTCGCTGACGTCGCAGCAGATCAGTCTGCCGCCGGCGGCCAGCCCGCGGGCAACGCAGATCGCCGAGTACCCGGTGAACGTGCCAACCTCGATCGCGTTGCGGGCGCCGGTCAGCCGCGCAAGCAGGGTCATGAAGGTGCCCTGCTCGGGTCCGATCTGCATGCCGGCCGAGTCGCCGAAGCGCTTAGCCGTCTCGTCAGCGAGGTCACGCAGCACCTCATCAGGCGGCGTGCTGTGCGCCACGAGGTAGTCATGCAGTTCCTGGCTCAGCTGCTCACTGCTGCGGGTCATGAGGCGAAGGCTAGCCGATGGCATGCTGCTGCCATACCGGACCAAGCTGTCCGCGGCTGCTCAGCGACCCGGATCGAGACGGCTCAGCCCGGACCGGCGCCAAGCAGGCCGGCGGCGGGTCTACCCTCAGTTGCATGGTTCAGGATCCCCGCTTGGCGCCGCTGAGCTTCATCCCAAGCCCGTCGGTCAACGGCTTCCACCTGGGCCCGCTGTTCATCCACTACTACGGGCTGATGTACGTCGTCGGCATCACGCTGGCCGTGATCATCACGCGGCGGCGGGTGCAGGCGGCCGGCGGTGATCCCGCGCTGGTGGCTGACATGGCGACCTGGGCGGTGCCGGCCGGCATCATCGGCGGCCGGATCTACTTCGACATCACCACCCCGAACGACATCCCGCACGTCTGGTACGGCGTGTTCGCCGTCTGGACCGGCGGCCTGGGCATCTGGGGTGGCGTGCTAGCTGGCGCCCTGGTCGGTGCCTGGCGGGTCAGGCGCCGCGGCGAGAGCGTCCCGCTGGTCGCCGATGCCGTCGCCCCGGCCCTGCTGGTCGCCCAGGCCGTCGGGCGGCTTGGCAACTACTTCAACCAGGAACTGTTCGGCAAGCCGACCACGCTGCCCTGGGCGCTGGTGATCTCGCCCCAGTACCGACCGCACGGCTACGCCGCGTACCGCACCTTCCAGCCCACCTTCCTGTACGAGCTGATCTGGGATCTCGCCCTCGCCGCGCTGCTGGTCTGGCTCGGCCATCACGGCCAGATCAAGCCGCCCGGCCTGTTCGCACTCTACGTGGCCGGCTATTCCGCCTTCCGGATCATCGAGGAATCACTCCGGATCGACTCCTCTGAGCACTTCCTCGGCCTCCGCCTGAACTTCTACGTCGCCGCCCTCCTCACCATCGCGGGCCTGACCTGGTTCGTCATCACCCAGCGCCGCCAGCCCCCGCCCACCACTCCCACCCCTGAAGACGACATCAGCCAGGACAGTGCCGTTCTCCCCGATGACGCCGGCGCCACGGAGAGCGAAGCCAGCTCCGACGGCGCGTCCGTGTCGGACGTGGCCGCGGAGTCTTAGCCCGACTAGCACGCGATCGGGCTGGATGGCGGCAGCAGGAAAATGCCTCGACGGCCGAGCACAAGATCATGGAGCATGGTCGCTTTGTGGGCAAGTTCCGGCGGCTGAGGCCCGATCTCGCCCCGATCCGGCATTCACGTGACTTCCGGCTGCTCTACCTCGGCCAGACCGGCAGCGCCGCCGGGTCGATGATCTGCTACGTCGCGCTGCCGTATCAGGCCTATCAGCTGAGCCGATCCTCGCTGATCGTCGGCCTGCTGAGCTGCGCCGAGCTGGTGCCCGTGCTGCTTGCCGGGCTGCTCGGCGGCGCGCTCGCCGACGCCGTCGAGCGCCGCCGACTGATCCTGATCACCCAGGGCGCGGCGACCTGCTGCGCCGCCGCGCTGGTCGCCAACGCCCTGCTCTGGCGGCAGCTGTGGATGCTGTTCCTGCTCGGCGGCCTGCTGGCCGGCGCGTTCGGCCTGCAGCGGCCGTCCGTTGAGGTACTCGTTCCCCGGCTGGTCGCCCATGACGACCTGCCGGGAGCGGCCGCGCTGGCCGCGCTGCTCGGCACCGTGGCACGCACCGCCGGGCCGCTGGTCGGCGGCGGGCTGCTCACCGGCGGCGTGCCGGTTGGCTATGGAGTCGGCGGGGCGGCCTGTGCCGCGGCGGCCATTCCGTTCGCGCTGATGCGGCCAAGCAGGCCGGCCCTGGATGCCGACCGGCCGAGCGTGCGCGGGCTGGTCGAAGGTTTGCGTTATGCGAAAAGCAGGTCTGAGCTTCTAGGCAGTTACCTGATCGACATCGGCGCGATGTTCTTCGGTGCGCCGTTTGCCGTGTTCCCGCAGATCGCGGCTGGACTCGGCGGGCCTGCCGTACTCGGACTGATGTACGCCGCGCCTGGGTTCGGCTCCATCGTGGTCAGCTTGACCAGCACCTGGACCAGGCACGTGCACCGGCACGGGCTGGCCATCGCGCTGGCTGTTGGCGGCTGGGGGCTCGCGATCGCCGCGTTCGGGTTCGCGCCCGATCTGCCGCTCGCGGTGCTGGCGCTGGCCGCGGCGGGCGGAGCCGACACGGTCAGCGGGCTGTTCCGGATGACGATGTGGAACCAGACCATCCCGGCCCGGGTGCGCGGCCGGCTGGCCGGCCTGGAGATGATCAGTTACTCCGCCGGGGAGCCGCTCGGCAACCTGGAGACCGGCGCGGTCGCCACGCTCACCGGCTCGGTCCGGATCGCCGTGGTCTCCGGCGGGATCCTGAGCCTGGCCGGCGCCGTGATCGTCGCGCTGGCCCTGCCCGCCCTGCTGCGTTACGACTCCCGCACCACGCGGCCTGGGCAGGTCAGTACCGAGGGTATGCCGCCGGACGCGGAGGTCGCCGGGACAGTCGTCAGCCACGACCCGGCCCGGCCGGCCGTGCCCTGACCGCGGCGGATCGGCGCCGCACCCGCTGGCCGTCGGGTCGGACGCGCACCGGGGCCGCTCGCTGCGCCGGCGTAGGCTGCGGCCTGGAGGAACTGCCGCCGCGGAGGAGACCGCCATGGAGTTCGAGCACATTCTGGTCGAGCGGTCGGGGGAGTTCGCCACCGTCACGATGAACCGGCCGCAGCGGCGCAACGCACTGTCGCTGCTGCACATGCGCGATCTGATCGCGGCGTTCCGTGAGCTCGGCGACAGCGACGCCCTGGGAATCGTGCTGGCCGGGAACGGCCCGGTGTTCAGCGCCGGGCACGACTTCGCCGACGTCGCCGATGCTGACCTGTCAGCGGTTCGCGCATTGCTGGTGACCTGCACCGAGCTGATGACCCTGATCCAGCAGGTGCCCCAGCCGGTGGTGGCCAGGGTGCACGGGCTCGCCACCGCGGCAGGCTGCCAGCTGGTCGCGAGCACCGACCTCGCCGTGGCCAGCGAGGCCGCCGGCTTCGCCGCTCCGGGCGGGAAGGGCGGCTGGTTCTGCCACACCCCGATGGTGGCGATCGCCAGGAACATCGGCCGGAAACGGGCCATGGAGATGGCACTGTCCGGGGACGTGATCGACGCTCAGACCGCGCTGGAGTGGGGGCTGGTCAACCGGGTGGTGCCCGCCGAGCAGCTTGACTGCGCCGTGCGCGACCTGCTCGAGCGGGTCACGCTCGGGTCCGCGGAGAGCAAGGGCATCGGCAAGCAGGCGCTCTACGCTCAGATCGACCTCGACCAGCCCAAGGCTTACGCGTACGCCGTCGAGGTGATGGCCGCCACCAGCCAGCTGCCTGACGCGCGGGAGGGGATGCGCGCATTCCTCGAAAAGCGGAAGCCGAACTGGCGCCGCGGACGCTAGGTGAAGCCGCCGCCCGCAGTCCAGGTAGATTCGGAGCAATGAAGAAGCTATTCGAGCTGCTGCTGTGTTTCCTGCACCCGCTGGCCGTCATCTTGATGTGGGTCGACCTGGCGACCCGCCGCGATCTGGCGACTGGCCCGAAGGTGGCCTGGGCAATTTTCGGCCTTATCCCGCTGGTGCCGTTCATCTATGTGCTCACCGGCGGCGACCTGTGGTGATCACCGGTATCCCTGACGGCTCGCAGACGCGTGCGCCGGACGGCTCAGGCCGCGCGCCGGGCGGGAATGCCGCCGGGCGGTGCGGACCGTAGCAGCCAGACCGGGTTGGACAAGCCGATCACGGTTCCCGAGGAGCTGAGCACCTGGGTGCGGACGAAGCTGCCCTGCCTGGTATCGACTCGCTGACTGACCGGTCCGCCCGCTAGCCGGGCGGCTGGATAGGCGCCGATGACCCTGGTGTTGGCCGCCAGGCCGGCCGTGCCCGCGTAGTCGACCGCGCCCTGCAGGATCTGCAGCGATCCGCCGGCCGGAATCCTGGTCGCGCTGGCGACCAGCTGCCGGGAGGTCAGCCGCGAGACGCTGACCGAGCCCATCGGGCACGAACCGTCGACCAGCAGATCGAGGCTGCCGCGGTAGCTGGCCAGCGAACCGCACCAGGCGCGGCCGGCCGCCAGCGAGGCCAGCAGGTCCGCTTCCGCTGTGCTGGCGGCCCAGGTCGAGGTGACCCAGTTGTTCTTGATCCCAGACCAGTTCTGGCCGAAATGATCATCGCTGGTGCCGTTGCCGGTGAGGAACACGGCATTGCGTGACATGACATCCCACAGCGCCACATGATGGGCCAGGTCGACGCCCTGCCGCAGCGGATAGCCGACCTCGATCAGGTCGGCGCCTACCGCGGCCGGCCTGGTCGCGGTAGGCAGCAGCGCCCTGGCGACCTGGACGAGCAGAGCGCCCTGCCGCGCGGCCGGGAGCCGCGCCTCGTCACCGTACCCGTACGGATGGTTGTAGCTGACCAGCCCCTTGCCCGCGTGGATTTGCGGCACCAGAGTGTCCTGCAGATACCTGGCATACGTCCCCAGCGTCGTGCCAGCGTAGTCAGGGACGGTGACGTTGCCGCCGAACCAGTTCAGGTGCGGCAGCCCCCACGACACCTCAAGGCCCTGCCGCTGGACCACGGCCGGGTACCGCCTGGCCGCAGCGGCCCCCATGTCGGCCTGCTGCCGCAGGAACGCCTCACCGCTGATCCTGCGGTTGAACCTGAGGTAGTCGAAATAGCCGCTGACCTTGTCCCCGTCGCTCGCCGCGCTCAGCGTCAGCCCCCACAGCGCGAAGTCACGGTAGTCCAGGTCCGGCCACAGCGCGGCGATGTCAGCGCTCGGGTTGATGGTGACCGTGCACCACGGGTTCCGGCCGCTGGTCCGCGGCACCGGGACCGTGATCACTCCGTCAATGCCGTTGGCCGTCCGGCCAGCCCGGATGCCGGCAGGCACGAACCGGTACGACAGGGTGTAGTCGCCGGCCGACCTGCCGCCAGCCGCCTGGTGGAAAGACGTGTCGATCAGCAGTTCGAGGTAACCGCGCGTCCAGCCATCGGTAAGCAGCACGTCGATGGCCAGGGACTGGCCGGTCAGGTTGTCGCGGTAGTTCCAGCCGGCCGGGTGACAGTCCGCGTAGTAGCCGAATTTCGCCGCCCCGGTCGCGGCGCTGCTGGCGGCCAGGTGCATGCTCCCGCCGGCCACCGGGTCGTTGGGCGAGCACGGCGTTCCGACGATCCCGCCACCCGAACCGGCCGCCAGCGGACCGCTCTGCGTCTTGGTCCAGATCCACGGTCCGCGCTGGCCCGGCCCCCCGGCCTCCGCGGTGAGGCTGGTGAAATGCACCGTCCGGCGGTACCCGATCCCGTCCATCCGAACGTCGTGGTCGGTCCACCAGAGCACGTCGACCGAGTTGCTGGCCGCCTGGAACAGCTGGCTGTCCATCGATCCGCTCTGCTCGCTGAACGAGGAGTGCACGTGCATCGCCATCGAGTACGCGGCGGTGCCGTCCGGGGCGACTTCGCGGGCCGGCGAGCGCAGCGGCCGCCGCGGGAACCGCCGCAGCAGGGCGGTAGCAGCGGCCGCCGCGGCGGTGGCCGCGATGGCGTGCCGCCTGGACAGCTCCGCGCCAGCCCCAGCCGGAAGGCCCGGGGTCTGGTCGTCACACAATCGCCGTACCGTCCTTGTCCGACGCCAGCACCTTCCTGGGGTGGGCACCATCAACGTAGCCGAGAAATGGCGGATAGATGTTGTAGCCGAGCAATTCCTGCAGCCGTTCCGGCAATTGGCTGGCGATGCTGCGGGGGACCGCCAGGCAGTGGTTCTCCTGCGGACGCAGCCAGGCGGCGGCATATTCCAGGATCACGCCAAGCCGCGGCTGGGCGGTGCGATTGGCCCCACCGCCATGCCAGAGGCTGCCGAGGTAGAACATGGCATCACCCGGCGACATCGTGGCCATCATGACCGGGTCGGCCGCGGTCGGCTGACGCCCCGGTTCCCACCGGTGACTCCCTGGCACGAATCTGGTGGCGCCGTTCTCCCGCGTGAACTCATCGAGCGGCCACATGGTGTTGACCACGACCGTGGGGTGCGGCTCGGCCAATGGATAGATCGAATCGTCGCGGTGCAGGATCTGGGCCTTTTCTCCTGGCCCGATCCTGATGCCCACCGGGGCGCTGAGCTGATAATGCCCCATAACGTGATCCAGCACCTCAAGCAGCAGGGGATCGATGGCCGCCCGGTCGAACGTCCTGGTCTTGGCGAAGAGAGCGTAGATCCGCTGGGTGGCGAACCCCTCGAAGGCGTTCCGCCCGGTTGGCGTCTGCGCCAGCACCCGGCTCAGATCCGTCCTGGCTGCCTGAACGTCCTGGGTGCTCATCAGGCCAGTGACGACCACGTAGCCGTCGTCGATCAGCCGCCGCGCCACATCCTGGCCAGTGGAGGTGGCGCCTGGCATCGTTGCCATCACCATCCAGAGCGTAAGCCAGGCCGACCGCCGCGCGCACCGGCACCGAGACCTGCAGGCGGCACACCGTGTCGTCGGTCGGGGCAGCCCGCGCTCCTCAATCCGGCTCCCGCCGAGCATCGAGGTCAGCGGCTGCGCTGAGATGGGCAGCGGCGAGGCGCTTGGGCACGACCATGCGCCAGGCGTCAGTGATGAACTCCCTCATCTCGGCCAGATCAAGCGCGGCCATTCGGGCGTGGATCCAGTTGAACCGCAGGTCGCTTGGCCTGGGCAGGGAGAACCTCTCCGGCTCGGCGGCGACGAGCGCGGCCCGTTCTTCCCGCGGGAAACCAAAGCCCAGGATCGTCTCGTCCGGGGATACCGACGCATAGACGATCCTGCCAACCCGGAACTTGACGTGGTCATAGATCAGGTGCTCTTCGGTGCGTGGCAGGGACATCGCCCAGGCGCGCACATCGTCCACGGTCACCATTGGCGGCAGCGTCCTTTCCTTTCCGCTGTCCATGGTGCCTGACCGGTGGCCATGGTGCCTGAGCCGAAATAATGCCGTCATGACATCGCAACTGCCGGTGCAGGTGTTCATCGAGGCCGGGCGCAAACGGGTGTTCGCCTCAGCGCTGGACTGGCCTGGCTGGAGCCGGAGCGGTCGGACCGAGGAGCTTGCGGTGGAGGCGCTGGCTGATTACCTGCCCAGGTACTCGGCGGTCGTGCGGCGGGCCGGGCTGGCCGGGCCGGTCGCGGAGTTCACGATTGTCGAACGGGAACCCGGCGTCGCCAGGAACGCCGATTTCGGCGCGCTCGGCTCGGCCGCGACCAGCGAGCATCGGCCGATGACCGGGGCGGAGGGCCGACGCCTCGCGGCGCTGCTCGAAGCGGCCTGGGCCGAGCTTGCGCAGGCCGCCGCCGATGCCCCAGCAGTACTGCCGAAGGGACCGCGCGGCGGTGGCCGAGACCGGGACGCGATCATCGCCCACGTGGTCGAGTCCGAGGTCGTGTATGCCCGCAAGATGGGCATCCGGCTGCCCAGGCCGAGACCCGAGGGCGACGCCGAGACCGCCACGCTGCGCTCGGCGGTCGTCGCGGCGATCGAACAGGGCGCAGCAGGAACGCCAGCGGTGCCCAACGGTTGGCCGCCGCGCTATGCCGTCCGCCGGATCGGCTGGCACGTGCTCGACCATGCCTGGGAACTTCGGGACAAGAGCGGGCCCGCCACCGGCTAATCCGAGGCAGGCCGGTCACCGGCTGATCCGAGGCAGGCCGGTCACCGGCTGATCCGAGGCAGGCGGCCTCCGGCTGGTCCGAGGCGGACGGCCTGCCACCGGCCGGTCCGAGGCAGGCGGCCTGATCGCGGCTAGATCGCGGCCACGGGCTCGGGCACCCGCTCGACCACTGACTCCACCGCGCGTTCGGCCGCCGGCTCCGCTGCCCGCTCGACCGCCTGCGCCCGCCACCACTCCTGGCCGGACTCGGGCAGCAGGTAGATCGGGTCGTAGTACTCGAACTCCCGCTCCAGCGCCCGTTCGTCGTCGACCTCGACCGCGGTGCGGTAGTTCTTCGTCCAGTACGAGATGCCCCGCTCGGTGTCGTACCGCGACACCTGGTGCACCCAGCGCTTGCCCACGTAGGGCACATCGCAGATCATCCGCGGCGTGGCGAAACCTGGCAGGTACCCCATGATCTTGTGCTGCAGGTCCTGCGCCTCGCGGAGGCTGAGCCGCCAGTGCTCGGCGTTGGGGATCATGTCGCACAGGTAGAAGTAGTACGGCATGATCTTCGCGTCGTCGAGCAGTGCGAAGCACAGGTCGAGCAGCGAGTCCGCCGTGGTGTTCACGCCGCGGAGCAGCACGCCTTGATTCCTGACGTCGCGGATGCCGGTCTCCAGCATGGCCTTGGCTGCCTTCGCCACCAGCGGGGTCACCGACTGGGCGGTGTTCACATGGGTGTGGATCGCGATGGACACGTCCCGCTGCCTGGCAGTCGCTGCTAGCCGCTCCATCCCGGATCTGACCTCATCGGTCAGCCAGTACTGCGGCAGTCCCATCAGCGCCTTGGTGGCCAGCCGGATGTCCCTGATCGAGTCGATCTCAAGCAGGTCCGCCACGAAGGCCTCGAGCCGCGGCCAGGGCAGGTTCGCCACGTCGCCGCCGGAGACCACCACGTCCCGCACGCCCGGGTGGGTCTTCAGGTAGCTGGTCATCGCGCCAAGCCGGTCGTCGCGCGTCATACCGAACTTGTGCTTGGCCACCACCGGAGTCGGGTTGCCGACCAGATCCATCCTGGTGCAGTGCCCGCAATACTGCGGGCAGGTGGGCAGCACCTCGGCGAGGACCTTAGTGGGGTAGCGGTGGGTCAGCCCCTCGACCACCCACATCTCCGCCTCGTGCAGCGAGTCCCTGGCTGAGTATGGATGGGACGGCCAGTCGGTCCGGCGGTCGCTGAACACCGGGATCATGTAGCGGCGGACCGGGTCGTCGTACAGCGCCGCGGTGAACCCGGGGTCGCTCGGGGCCAGCCGCGGCACGATCGTGTTCATCATCTGCGGCGGCACCAGCATCGACATGGTCGCCCGCTCCGCCTGATCGCGCGCCAGGTCAGCGTAGAAGGCCTCGTCGACACCCGGGCCG
>Ga0116224_10000087_pt1 | contig 73713 bp, 69 predicted proteins | sample Sb_taG_9_FD_89699 | JGI IMG/M metagenome (GOLD analysis project Ga0116224, IMG submission 89699) | Peat soil microbial communities from Weissenstadt, Germany - Sb_50d_b_LC metaG | ecosystem: Environmental > Terrestrial > Soil > Wetlands > Peat | place: Germany: Weissenstadt | collected 2010-09-21 | reverse complement strand
TGGTGTTGATGTACGGGGTCGAGACCAGCGACGGCACCGGCACCTGGAGCCGACGGGCACGCTCGAGCAGCTTGCCGATGACGAAACGGGCACGGACCGTGCCTTCGGACGCCACCAGGGTGTCGAGGGATTCGAGCCACTCCGCGGTCTCCGCGGCATCTGCATCGGGAAGCTGGTGGAGGAAGGCGTCGAACGTCATTCGAAGCGAGGATATACACCCGGGCGCCGGAAACCGCCTCTGTTACTGTCCTGCTGTCTTTGCACCAACCTGTGGTACTGTCTTGGCAAGTGCTCGCGCATCGGCGAGCCATGCCTCTTGGTGAACCCTCTCTCCGCCGGTCAACGGCGGGTCTCAAGAATCCGGCACACGACAGTCCAGCGAGGGGATTCTGGGATAACGGGAATGACCCGGGTCCCGAGGTAACACGGTTGACAACGTTTGAATCCATCGGCGTGCGCCCGCGCACGTCCGCCGCTCTCGGCCTGAGCGGTTTCACAGAGCCGAACACCGTCCAGCAGGAGGCGATCCCGCCGCTGCTGGCACGCCGCGACTGCGTCATCGAGGCCCCGACCGGGTCCGGCAAGACGCTCGCGTATGTCGTCCCCCTGGTCGAGCGACTCGCCGGGCATCAGGGGCACGGCGCGAGAGCGCTGATCGTGACCCCCACCCGTGAGCTCGCCACCCAGGTGAACGCGGTGATCCGCACGGTCGATCCGGCCCTGCGCACCGTGGTGTGCATCGGCGGCGTCGGGTACGGGCCTCAGACCGGCGGTCTGCGCAATGCGCCGGACGTGATCGTCGGGTGTCCGGGACGCCTCCTGGACCTCGCCAGCAACGGGCTCGCGCGGCTCCGTGACATCGAGTACCTGGTCCTCGACGAGGCCGACGAGATGCTCGACCAGGGATTTGCCAAGGATGTCGAGAAGATCATCTCGATGTGTCCGCCGTTCAACAGCAGCGCGCGCCGGCAGACGGTGCTCGCGTCGGCGACCATGCCCGACTGGGTGCAGCGCATGATCACCAAGCATCTGTACGAGCCCGACCGGGTGCGCGTCGTGAACGAACAGGTGCCCGCGCTCGAACACGGCGTCATGAGCGTCGTGAAGGCGCAGAAGATCGATGCCCTCTCCCGGCTGTTGCGCCGCCAGCGGGCCACCGAGCTGAACCAGACGATCGTCTTTCACCGCACCAAGCACGGCGCCAAGAAGCTGGTCCGCGACCTGCTTCGCATGGGCCACACCGCAGGAGAGCTGCAGGGCAACCTGTCGCAGAATGCGCGTGATCGCGCGCTCGATTCGTTCCGTGCCAACCGGACCGAGGTCCTGGTCGCCACCAACGTCGCGGCCCGCGGCATCGACGTGGTGAACGTCGGGCTGGTCATCAACTTCGAGCTTCCCGAGACGCCCCAGTGGCTCACGCATCGCGTCGGTCGCACGGCGCGCAACGGCAACGAGGGCAGGGCCATCACCTTCCTCAGCGAGGAGGACGGCGAGCAGTGGCGCAAGTTGCGCCGCCTCGGTGCCCCGGCGCTTCCCGAGATCGACGGCACGCTGCTGCTGACGACGGGCGAGTGGAAGCTGGGTGCGCCGCCGCGCGAGGCTACGCCAGCGCCTGCTCCAGGTCGGCCACTAAGTCGTCGACGTCCTCAATACCGACGGACAGGCGCAGCAGCGCGTCGCTGACGCCGACCCGCGTCCGCATCTCTTCCGGGATGGACGCGTGGGTCATCATCGCGGGACTCTCGGCGAGCGATTCCACGGCGCCGAGTGACTCGGCGAGGGTGAACACGCGCAGCCGTTCCAGAAAGGAACGCGCGGCATCGCCCGACGAGACCTCGAAGGACACGACACCCCCGTAGTGGCCGCCCATCTGTCGCCTGGCAAGCGCGTGACCCGGGTTGCGCTCCAGTCCCGGGTAGTACACCCGGGTCACGGCATCCTGGCCCTCGAGCCATCGGGCGATCGCCAGCGCGTTGTCGCACTGACGGATCACGCGCAGCTGCAGCGTCTTCAACCCGCGGAGCAGCAGCCAGCAGTCGAACGGCGACGGCACCGCGCCCACCGCGTTCTGGTGAAAGCGCATCCGTTCCGCGAGCTCGTCGTCAGAGGTGAGCACCGCTCCCCCGAGCACGTCGCTGTGGCCGCCGAGGAATTTCGTCGAGCTGTGGATCACCAGGTCCGCGCCGAGCTCGAGGGGGCGCTGCAGCACCGGGCTCGCGAACGTGCTGTCGACCGCGACCAGCGCGCCGGCTCCGTGCACGAGCTCGCTCATCGCGTCGAGGTCGACGACGCGGAGGAGGGGATTGGTCGGTGACTCGAGCCAGACCATTCGCGTGCGATCGGTCATCGCCGCTGCCACGGCATCGGGGTCAGTCGGATCGACCGACGTGAAGGTCAGCCCGTAGCGCCGGAAGACCTTGTCGAAGAGGCGGAACGTGCCCCCGTACACGTCCTCGGTGAAGACCACGTGGTCACCGGGCTCGAGCAAGAGCATCACGGTCGCCGTTGCTGCGAGGCCGGACGAGAAGGCGAGACCGTGCGCCGCGCCTTCGAGCGACGCGAGGCACTCCTCCAGGTTGGCGCGCGTCGGGTTCCCGGAACGCGAGTACTCGAATCCCCGGTGCCGCCCGGGCGACTCCTGCGCGAACGTGGTGGCGAGGTGGATCGGGACGACCACTGCGCCCGTCGCGGGATCCGGTCCCTGCCCGACATGGAGGGCGCGCGTGGCCAGACCGTGGGTTCGATGGTCCACGCCGGTCAGCTGCGTCCGCGCCGGGCGACGAACTCGAGCAGGTCGCTTCTCGTGATGACCCCGACCGGGAGATCACCGTCGACGATCATCAGCGCGGGCTCGCCGCCGAGGAGCGCCTCGAACGCCTCCTCGATGGGAGCGCCCGCCGCGACGCGCGCGAAGGGCGGATCCATCGCCGTCGACACCGAGGTCGTGACCACCGCGGGATCGCGGTAGATGCGATCCAGGAGGGTTCGCTCCTGGATGCTCCCGACCACGCCACCCCCCGCCGCGCTCCCGTTCTCGGTGACGAGCAGCTGCGAGATCCCGTATTGCTGCATGAGGTCGATCGCCTCGCCGACCGACCTGCCCGCGCCGACGCTGACGAGCTCGGGAACGCCGTCGGAGTGCGAATCGATGACCTCGCGCACCCGTGCGGGCACGAGCCGCTGCAGGTAGCCGTTCTGGCGCATCCACTCGTCGGAGAAGAATTTGCTCAGGTAGTTGCGGCCGGTGTCGGGGAGCAGCACCACGATCACGTCGTCCGGCTTGGAGTCGACGGCGACCTGGATCGCGGCGTGAAGCGCGAGGCCCGCCGACCCGCCGACCAGGATCCCCTCCTGGCGCGCGAGCTTCCGGGCGGCCACGAAGGACTCGCGATCGGTGACCTGGATGAACTCGTCGACGATGTCGCGGTCGAAGGTGCCCGGCCAGAAGTCCTCGCCCACACCCTCGACCTTGTAGGGCGCGATGTCGCCGCTGTAGATCGATCCCTCGGGGTCGGCGCCGATCACCCGGACCGCGGGGTTCTGCTCCTTGAGGTACTTGCCGACACCACTGATGGTGCCGCCGGTGCCGACGCCGGCGACGAACGTCGTGATCCTGCCGTCGGTCTGCCGCCAGATCTCCGGGCCGGTGGTTTGGTAGTGCGACTCGGGGTTTCGCGGATTGAAGTACTGGTTGGGCTGGAAAGCGCCGGGCACCTCGCGGGTCAGACGGTCGGCGACGGAGTAATACGACTGCGGGGATTCTCGCTCGACATTGGTGGGGCAGATGACCACCTCGGCGCCGTAGGCGCGCAGCAGGGCGATCTTTTCCGCCGACATCTTGTCGGGCATCACGAAGATCATCTTGTAGCCCTTGATGGCCGCGGCCATGGCGAGTCCGTGCCCGGTGTTGCCGGACGTGGGCTCGACCACCGTGCCGCCCGGGCGGAGCAGGCCGCGGCGTTCGGCGTCCTCGAGCATGGAGAGGCCGATACGATCCTTGACGCTGCCACCCGGGTTGAGCTGCTCGAGCTTGGCCAGGATCAGAGGCCGGAGCCCCTCGGTGACCTTGCTCAGCCGGACCAACGGGGTGTTGCCGACCAGGTCGAGGATGCTCTCGACGTACTCCACTTCCCGGTCATTCTAGTGCCCGGCGGTGCCGCATCCCGTGAGCAGACTCCACTCCACCGCGCTTTTGTCACGGCATACTGACGTCGAATGGACCAGGCTGGAGCTCGCGACGCCGCCGGGTCGCGCGCACACGTTCCCGGCTACACACTGGATCGGGGGATCAGCGTCGACCGCGCCGGTGCGCTCGTCGACGCTCACGACACCACCACCGGATCGCAGGTGGTGGTCCGCCTGCTCAGCCCGGCTCTGACGACGGACCCCGCGTATCGACGACAGATCCGCCACGACATGGGTGTGCTCGTGGCGTTGCGCCACCAGCACCTGCTCTCCGTCATCGCCTTCGACGACCGCACCACGGCCGTGGTCTACGAGTGGGTCGACGGGATCACGCTCGGTCACCTGGTCGGCGTCTCCGGCCCCCTGGCCCCAACTGCGGCGCTGGTCGTGTTCGACGACTGCCTCGCCGCTCTCGACGCCCTGCACGCGGCCGGGATCGTCCATAGGGACGTGACCCCCGACGCGATCCTGCTCGACACCGGGGGCGCCGCGATCCTCCGGGACGCCGGCGTCCCGGCACCACCACTACGTCGCGGGTGGCGCGCCGGGACTCCGCAGTACATGGCGCCGGAGCTGTGGGCGGGGAGGCCGCACACGGTCGCCACCGACCTCTATGCCGCGGCGGGCGCGCTGGTCGACTCGCTCACCGGACGCCCGCCCTACCTCGGCACCGATCTCACCGGGCTGGGCGTCCAGCACACCCACGCGGCGCTCCCGAGCGAGGCGGTGCCGCTCCTGGCCCGAGAGTTGGTGATCCGCGGGCTGGCGAAGGATCCACGCGACCGCCCGGCCTCCGCGGCGATCTTCCGACGCGACGTCGAGATCGCCGGCGCGGCGTTCCTCGGGGCTGCCTGGCGTGACCAGGGGCGCGTGTGGCTGGCGACGGCCGTCGCGGAGCGACTCGCGCACCCGGTCACCCCGGCGCCCGAGGTCGAGGTCATGGACGACCTCGACGACACGCCCCTCCCGGATATCGCCTTCCCCGAGGCGGCCGACGAAGTGCGTCCGGGCGGTGTCGGCTGGAAGGTCTGGTCGATCGCGGGCGCGGCGGTGGTCGCGCTCGTGGTCATGGTCATCCTCGCGGTGCAGGCGCTGGGCGGGCCCGGCGTGCAGGATTCGCCGACGCCGCCGCCGGGGCCGGTCTTCAGTGCCACCGCGGGCACGGCGCCGGCCGGCGAGGGTGTGCCGACCAGCATCGACACCGCGGGGGCCGCGACGGACACCCCGACCCCGATGCCGTCTCCAACCGCCACGCCGACGCCGCCACCGAACACCATGCCGATCACGATCGCACCGAATCCGACCCCCACCTCATCGGCGGCGACACCGAGCGCCATCCTGCCCACTCCGACGGCGCACCACTAGGGAATGTCGACCCCCTAACGTGAGGGGGTCAGGTTGTAGACGTCCTGCGCGTAATCGCGCATCATCCGCGCGGCTGAGAATCGCGGCCCGTTGGTCCGCAGCGATGCGCGCATACGCTCGACCCACCCGCGCGGGATGCCCTGCTCGTCGCGCTGGTAGAAGAGCGGCACCACCTCGTGCTCGATGATGTCGAAGAGCGTTGCCGCGTCACGCGAGTCCTGCATCGCGTGGTCGAAGAGGATGTCGCCGGGGATCGCCCACCCGTTGCTGCCGTTGTACGCCTCAGCCCACCATCCGTCGAGGACCGAGAGGTTGAGGCCGCCGTTGAGCGCCGCCTTCATGCCGCTGGTGCCGCTTGCCTCGAGTGGCGGCCGGGGGACGTTGATCCAGACGTCGCATCCCGCCACCATGCGGTCGGCTGTCGACAGGCTGTAGTTGTCGAGGAACGCGACGCGGCTCATCGCCGCAGGCTCCCGTTCGAAGGTGAACAGCCCCTGGGCGGCGTGCTTGCCCTCCTCGTCATGAGGATGCGCCTTGCCGGCGAGGATCATCTGCGCCGGTCGCTCCTTGTTCTCGAGCACCGCCGTGACCCGCTGCGTGTCGAGCGTCAGCAGCTGGATGCGCTTGTACCCGGCCAGGCGGCGCGCGAAGCCGAAGGTCAGGGCGTGCTCGTCGAACCCGTGCTCGGCGGCCTCCACGTACCAGCGCGGCTCGTCGCGTGCCAGCCGGTTGGCGACGCTGCGCACCCGCACCTCCTGCACGAAGTCCGATCGCAATGCGTTGCGCACCTCCCAGAGCTCGGCGTCCGGGATGTCGTCGACACCGCGCCAGGTGTCCGGGTCCGCGGCGCGCGCCTCCCAGCCGGCGCCGAGATGGCGGTCGAGCAGCTCGCGCATGCGCGGCGCCATCCAGGTCGGGACGTGCACCCCGTTGGTCACGTGTCCGATCGGCACCGTGTCGGCGGGTCGCTCGGGGAAGAGTGCCTGCCACATCTGGCGGGCAACCTCGCCGTGGCGGCGGCTCACACCGTTGCGAGAACGGCTCATCTTGATGCCGAGCGGCGTCATGACGAACTGCTCGTGGGGGTTGTCCGGCCGGGTGCGGCCGAGGTGGAGGAATCCCTCGAGGTCGAGTCCCGCCTGCTCCGGGTAGTCGCCGAGGACCTCGACGATCTCGCTGACGTCGTACCCCTCGTTGCCGGCGCTCACCGGTGTGTGGGTCGTGAACACGGTCTTCTCGCGCGCGGCGGTGAATGCCTCGTGGCGCGAGCGACCGAGCGCCATCTCCCGCCGGGCCATCTCGAGGGGGGCAAGCCCCGCGTGCCCCTCGTTGAGGTGGACCACGCACGGATCCAGTCCCATCGCGTCGAGGACCCGCATCGAGCCGATCCCGAGGAGCGCGTACTGGGCGAGCCGGGTTGGCCTGTCGGCCACGTAGAGGCGGCTGGTGATCCACTGGTCGATGGCAGAGTTCTCGGGGCGGCGGGCGTCGAGGAGGTAGAGCGGCGTGCGCCCGATGTCGAGCCGCCATACCTGCACCACGACGTCGCGGCCGCGCAGCGGCACGGTCACGGTGAGCGGCGATCCGCCGTTATAGACAAGAGCGGCAGGAACTCGCTCGGGATCGACCTGGAGCCAGTACTCGAGCTGGTATCCGGATCGGTCCATGCGCTGCTGGAAGTAGCCCTGTCGGTAGAGGAGGCCGACACCGACCATGGGCATCGCCATGTCGGACGCCTGCTTGAGGATGTCACCGGCGAGGACGCCGAGACCGCCCGCGTAGATCGGGAGGGACCGGTGCACGGCGAACTCGGCACACAGGAACGCCACAGGGCGGACCGGTGTCGCCTTGCCGTCCATGGGCGGGCGGGTCAGCTCGTGATCGAGGGCCTCGAGCAGCCGGGCGAGCCGCGCCAGCAGGGTCCGGTCCGCCGCCGCACGCTCGAGCGTCGCGGACGAGGTCTCGTCGAGCAGGCGAATCGGGTTGTGGTTGCTCGACTCCCAGCGCGCCGCGTCGACCATCCGGAACACGTCGTCTCCGCCCGGCCACCACGACCACGCGTAGTTGTAGGCGAGCCGGGCCAGCGGCTCGAGCGGCGACGGCAGCCGCGCCGCCAGGTCCGCCGCGGCGCGGTCGATGTCCTGACTTCCGTCGGCCAGGGTTGCGGTTGCGAGCTCGGTCATGCGGTCGCGCCTGCCACGGCCCGCTGGAGCGCCGCGATACCGCCGCGAGGTCCGCCCTCGTGCTTGAAGACCGCGGTGCCGGCCACGAGCACGTCGGCACCCGCGTCGACACAGGATTTCGCGTTGCTCGCATCGACACCACCGTCCACCTCGACCTCGGTGTCGAGACCCTGACGCTCCACCTCACGACGAACCTGCTCGACCTTTCGCAAGGTGCGCGGTATCAGCGACTGCCCGCCGAACCCGGGATCGATGGTCATGACCAGCGCGAGGTCGCACACCTCGAGCACGTCCTGGAGCATCTGCGCCGGTGTGCTGGGGTTGATCGCGGCTCCCGAGCGGCAGTCGAGCGCGCGAATGGCGGTCAGCGTGCGATGCAGGTTCGGGCAGACCTCGTAGTGCACGGTGATCGCATCGGCGCCGGCGGTGGCGAACGTGCTCAGGTGCGCGTCGGGGTTGACGATCATGAGATGCAGCTCGAGTGGCAGCGATGTCGCGCGCCGGAGCACGCGCACGGTGTCGGTGCCGAAGGTGAAGTTGGGGACGAACACACCGTCCATCACGTCCACATGGATGCGCTCCGCGCCGCTTTCCTCGAGGTCGTGCGCGGCCTCGGCTATGTGTCCGAAGTCGGCGGCGAGCAGGCTCGGCGCGATCCGGATGGCGTCTCGGCAGGGCTTCCACGTCGATCGCGGCATCCCGCGGATTCTGGCAGACGAGGGTCAGCGGGCTGCCGGAATTGTCCGAGCCGTCACCCGGCCGCTGCAGCCGCGTCCAGGAACCAGGCGAGCGTCCCGTCGGTCGGACGGACGTGCGAGGCGGGCACCTCGCCCCTCGCGGTGGCGACGAGCGCTTCGTGTTTGGTGGCGCCCGTGACCAGGAACCCGACCGCCGCGGCCGCGTTGATGGCCGGGAAGGTCAGGGTCATCCGGTCGAAGGGCTCGTAGTCGGCGAGGCCGCGTGTGGCCCACCGGTCGGTGACCTCGAGGGCCGGCGTGCCCGGGAACAGCGAGGCCGTATGGCCGTTCTCGCCCAGCCCGAGGAGGATCACGTCCAGCCGGGGTGCGCGATCGCGTCCCGAGGGCAGCGACGTCGCGAGCAACGCCGAATACTCCACCGCAGCGGCCTCGAGGTCAGCGCGCTCCGCGCGCATGCGATGCACCCGGCCTGGATCAATCGGCACGTGGCGCAGCAGCGTGGTCGCGGCCAGGTGATAGTTGCTGGCCGGGTCATCCGGTGGGCATGCCCGCTCATCGGCGAAGTAGACGTTCCAGAACCTCCAGTCGATCCTGCCCCGCCACTCAGGGCCGGCGAGCATCTCGTTGAGCAGGCGTGGCGTGCTGCCACCGGACAGGGCGATCGAGAAGCGGCCGTGCTCGGCGCATGCGCGCCGCGCGTGCGCGGCGATCCACGACGCGACAGCGTCGGCGACGTCCTGCGCGGTCTCGCTGACGATACGCTCGCCGGCGAGGTCGTCGAGGCTGCTGGCGGTTTCCATCGTCAGGGGCGATGCCAGGCGCGCCCGTCGCGTGCCATGAACGCGTGCGCCTCCTCCGGTCCCCACGTGCCCGCCTCGTAGTTCGGGCAGTTGGTCCGGTCGGGTGGATGCGCGCGCCACCCGTCGAGAATCGCCGTGCAGAAGCGCCACGCCTCCTCGACCTCGTCCTCGCGGGCGAACAGGGTTGGGTCCCCGAGCATGCAGTCGAGGAGGAGGCGCTCGTAGGCGTCGGGCGATTGCTCGCGGAACGCGGTGCCGTACATGAAGTCCATGTTCACCGACTCGATGCGGAGCGCCTGTCCGGGGATCTTCGCGCCGAAACGAAGCGTGATGCCCTCGTCGGGTTGTATGCGCAGGATGAGGAGGTTCGGATCGATGCCGTCCTCCGGCACCGCACCGGATGCGAGCGGGACGCTGCCGGCAAACGGTGAGTGCGGCACGCGGCGGAACTGGATCACGATCTCCGTCGAGCGTTTGGGCAGCCGCTTGCCGGTTCGCAGATAGAACGGCGTTCCCGCCCAGCGCCAGTTGTCGATGTCGAGCTTGAGTGCGACGAACGTCTCGCGCAGCGAGTCGGGCGCGACGCCCTTCTCCTCGCGATACCCGGGAACCGGGACGCCGTCGATGGAGCCCGCCGAGTACTGCCCGCGCACAGAGTGCGACAGCGCGTCGTCGGGGTGGATCGGGCGCACTGCGCGAAGCAGCTTGACCTTCTCGTCCCGAACCATCTCGGCCTGAAAGTTGGAGGGCGCCTCCATGCCCATGATCGCGACCAGTTGCATGATGTGGTTCTGGACGATGTCGCGCAGCGCACCGGCCTCCTCGTAGTACGAACCACGCCCCTCGACGCCGATCTCCTCCGCCACGGTGATCTGCACATGGTCGATGTACTGCCGGTTCCAGAGCGGCTCGAAGATCCCGTTGGCGAAGCGGAAGACCAGCAGGTTCTGGACGGTCTCCTTGCCGAGGTAGTGGTCGATGCGATAGATCTGCTCCTCGACGAATGCCGAGTGCAGCCCTTCGTTGAGCTCTCGCGCCGTGGCCAGGTCCCGCCCGAAGGGCTTCTCGATGATGACGCGCACGAAGGTTCCGGGTGCCTGCGTGGTCAGCCCCGCGGCGTTGAGTCGGTCCGCAAGCGGCATGACCGCATTCGGCGGGGTGCTGAAATAGAGCAGCCGATTGCCGGCGGTCCCGCGCTCGCGATCGGCGGCAGCCAGCGCGGCGGTGAGGCGCTCGAATCCGTCCGGCGCGTTCATGTCGTAGGCCACGTAGCGCAACCCCTCCGCGAACGACGCCCACACATCGGTGCGCAGGTGCACGCGCCCGTAGCGCTCGACGCCCTTGCGCATGTCGGCGCGGAATTCGTCGTCGCTCATCTCGCTGCGCCCCGCGCCGATGACGGTGAATCCATCGGGGAGGCTGCCCTCCGACGCCAGCGCGTAAAGGGCGGGAACGAGCTTGCGTTTGGTCAGGTCGCCGCTGGCGCCGAAGATGACGACACAGAAGGGAACCGGTGTCCGCGGCTCCCGGCGCCGTTCATGCACCGGATGCTCCGCTGTCAGTGTGATGCCGGCGTCCCCGCGGGAGCTTCGGCCTTCACCGGGTGTCCGCCGAACTCGTTGCGGAGTGCGGCGATCACCTTGTTCCCGAAGCCGTCCGGCAGGCGTGACTGGTACCGCGCGAACAGCGACAGGGCCAGCACGGGAGCCGGTACCGAGAGCTGCATCGCCTCCTCGAGGGTCCAACGGCCCTCCCCGGAGTCGTCGACCCAGCCGCGAAGCTGGTCGAGCTGCGGATCCCGTTCGAACGCCCGCTCGGCGAGCTCGAGCAGCCACGAGCGCACCACGCTGCCCTGGTTCCAGAGGTGCGCGATGGCGTGCAGGTCGAGCTCGCCGAAGTCCTGCGTCGCCTGCATGATGGCGAAGCCCTCCGCGTACGCCTGCAGCATCCCGTACTCGATGCCGTTGTGCACCATCTTCACGAAATGTCCGGCGCCGGGAGGACCGACGTGCAGGAAGCCGTCCGGTGGCGCAAGTGTGGTGAAGATGGGCAGCCAGTGGTCGATGGTTTCCTTCTCGCCGCCGGCCATGAGGCAGTACCCGACCTGCAGACCCCAGATGCCACCGCTGGTGCCGGCGTCGATGAAGCTGATCCCGCGCTCCGCGCTGCTCGCGGCCCGCGTGATCGAGTCGTGGTAGTTGCTGTTGCCGCCGTCGATGATCGTGTCGCCCTTCTCGAGCAGCGACTGCAGGGCCGCGACGGTGTCGTCGGTCACCTTTCCGGAGGGCACCATGATCCAGACGCCGCGCGGCTTGTCGAGGGCGGCGATGAGCTCGTCGATGCTCGCCGTCGTGGTCGCGCCGAACGCCTCGACGCTTGCTCGTGCCTCCGGGTTGGGGTCATACGCGACCACGGCGTGATCGCCGTCACGGCGGAGCCGGTGCACCATGTTGGCGCCCATCCTGCCAAGTCCCACAAAGCCGATCTGCATGGTGGTGAGTCCTTACGAAGTGGGGCTGCGCTCAGCGCGCCGCCGGGGTTGCGCTGACCGCGTCGGTGAGGCTGGCGAGCCCCGCATCGAGGTCACCGGCGATGTGGACGCGGACGACACGGCGGCCGTGCGACCGCAGCGACTGCAGGTCTCCGGCGGCCTGCGCCCGCTTGAGGACCGAGAACGTGAAGGGCTGACCGGGAATCGCAACGTCCGTCCCGTCGTCGGCCGTGATCTGGATGTACACGCCCGTGTTCGGACCGCCCTTGTGGAGCTGACCGGTGCTGTGCAGGAAGCGCGGGCCGAACCCGAGGGTGGTCGCGAGCCGGCGCGTGTCCCGGATAGCCACGCGAAGGTGCTGCAGCGCCCGTGCGTTGGCCTCGTCGGGAGTGACGTATGCCATCAGCGCCACGTAATCGCCAGGGTTGGCCGTATCAAGGTACGCGGCGAGAGCACCCGACGCGCTGCTCCGGGTGACGTCGCCGTAGACTCGGAGCGCGCCGTCGCTGACCGCCGCGGGCTCGTCCGGCAGAGCGCCGGACTGCTGATACTGCTGGAGCACCGCCCTGGTGTTGTCCTTCGATTCCTGCACGTTCGGCTCGTCGAAGGGATCGATGCCGAGGTGAGCGCCCGCGACGGCGGTCGCGAACTCCCAGCGGAAGAACTCGGCGGCGAGGTCGTGTGTGTCGGCGAGATCGAACACGATGACCGGGTGCCCCGCGCTCTTCAGCGCCTCGATCGAGCGGTCGAATGCGGCGTCGTCGCCGATGCGGAGCGCGACGAACAGCCGGTCTCCGGCGTACACGGACGGATCGCCGATCGGCTCGTCACCGATCGGGATGATGCCCTTACCCTCTTTTCCGGTGCTCTCGGCGATGAGCTGCTCCGCCCAGAGTGAATAGGCCTCGATTGCCTTGGGCGCAAGGATGGTCACCTTGTCCCGACCCTGGTCGTGGAGCGCGCCCATCACGGTGCCGAGGCTGAGGCCGCAGTTGAGATCACCCGCAACACCCGCGGCGCAAGCCCTTCGCATGTTCGCGGCGCGCTCGAGGAGCAGGCCGCAGTCGATCCCGATGATCGCCGCCGGGACGAGGCCGAACATGCTCAGCGCCGAGTACCGGCCGCCGATGTCCGGCGGGTTCTGGAACAGGTGGAGGAAGCCGCGGTCGAGCGCGAGGATTGCAAGCGGGGTTCCCGGGTCGGTCACGGCGATGAAGTGCGCACCCGGCGTGTCGGTGGCCGCGGCGGTCACCTCCCAGAAGTGGGCGAGGTGGGACAGCGTCTCCAGTGTTGTCCCCGACTTGCTCGAGACGACGTAGCCGGTCGCCTTCGGGTCGATGGCGCCGGTCACCCGCGCGATGGCGAGCGGGTCGGTGGTGTCGAGCACGTGGAGCGTCGGCTGTCCTTCGGCGCTGCCGAAGGAGCTGCGCAGGACCTCGGGGCACAGGCTCGAACCACCCATGCCCAGCAGCACGCAGTCGCGCCATCCGAGCTCTCCCACCTCGGTCGCGAGAGCCTGCAGCGCAGGGAGTCGCTCGCCCATGCTGCCGATGACGTCCAGCCAGCCGAGACGATTGTTGATCACGGCGGCGTGCGCGCTGTCACCGGGCTTCCACAGGTTGGGATCGCGGTGCCAGATGCGCGTGGCGATGTCGCTCGCCGCCGGCGTGTCGAGTGGGACGGCCGGCGCGCCGGTGTCGACGTGCTGGCGCTTGGTGTAGCCCGATCCCATGGCGTCGATCTTCTCGGCGATGCCACGGATCAACTGGTTGTACGAATCGGCGAACTGCTTGACGCCGTCGTCGAGCAACTGCTGGGTCACCACGTCCATGTCGATGCCGGCCTCGGCAAGGTGATCCATCACCCGATGAGCGCCCGGATAGTCGGCTCTGACCGTGTCTCCGGCCACAACGCCGTGGTCCAGGAAAGCCTCGATGGTCGCCGGGGGCATCGTGTCAACGGTGTCCGGGCCGATCAGCGCCTCGGCATAGACGACGTCGCGGTAGTTGGGATTCTTGGCACTGGTGCTCGCCCACAACGGGCGCTGCACGTTGGCGCCCGCGGCGCGCAGTGCCGCAAAACGCTCGTCGCCGAATCGCTGCTCGAACAGCTCGTAGGCGAGCACCGCGTTGGCGATCGCGGCTTTGCCGAGCAGCCCTTCGAGGAGCGCGTTGCCCGGATCGGCGGTGAGCTTCTGCTCGAGCAGCTTGTCGACGAGCGTGTCGACGCGGCTGACGAAGAACGACGCAACCGAGTGCACCTCGAGCGGCTGGCCCTCCCGACGTCGCGCCTCCAGCGCGGTGAGGTATTGCTCGATGACGCGCTCGTGCATCGCGATCGCGAAGATGAGCGTGACATTCACGTTTCGCCCGTCCGCGACGGTCCGTTGGATGGCCGGCATCCCCTCGAGCGTGGCCGGGATCTTGATCATGAGGTTCGGCCGGTCCACGCGCTCCCAGAATGTTCTCGCCATCGCGATGGTGCCGTCGGTGTCGTGCGACAAGGACGGCGGCACCTCTAGGCTTACGAAGCCGTCGGCTCCCGAGGTGCGCTCGTGCACGGGCCGCAGGATGTCCGCGGCATGCTGGATGTCGCTGATGGCGAGCTCGGTGAACACGTCCGTGGGATCGTCGATCCCGGATGCGAGCAACTCGCGGATCTGATCGTCGTAGAGCGAGCCCTCCGCGATCGCCTTCTGGAAGATCGTGGGGTTGCTGGTCAAGCCGGTCACGTTCTCCTGTGCGACGCGGTGTTCGAGCTGACCGGTGGTGACCAGCTCGCGGCTGATGAAGTCGAGCCATACCGACTGTCCGTGCTCGCCGAGCTGCTGCAGTGGGGTCGTCATTCAGCCAACCTCCCCAGCGCCACGAACCAGCGTGTTCACGGCGGCGACGATCGCATCGGCGTCGATCCCGGCGGCCGCCATCAACTCGTCGGGGCTTGCGGAACCGGGAAGGCCGCGCACCGCGAGGTGGGTCACGCGCGGCGGGTTCTCATCGAGCGCAAGCGCCTCCATGACCGCTGAGCCGAGGCCACCCTCCGGGTAGTGGTCCTCGACGACGACCAGCCGTCCTGCGGTCGCGTCGCTGGCCTCGCGCAGCGTCTGGGTGTCGACGGGCTTGACCGAGTACAGGTCGATGACGCGGCATGCGATGCCGGACTCGGACAGTCGGTCGGCCGCGGTGAGGCACGCGTGCAACGTCACCCCGGCGCCGATGAGCGTGACCACGTCACCGGTCGAGTGACGGACCACCTTGGCGCCGCCGATCGGGAAGTCCTCGTCGTTCGCGTAGATGACCGGGTACGCGCCGCGGGTCGTGCGGATGTAGCTGATGCCCTCGAGGTCGGCCATCTGCGCAACGAGCTTTGCCGCCGACACCGCATCGCTCGGGTACAGCACCGTGGAGGTGTGCACCGCTCGCAGCGAGGCGATGTCCTCGAGGGCCATCTGGGAGGGACCGTCCGCACCGATCTCGCACCCCGCGTGCGATCCGGACAGTCGGACGCTCACCTGGGAGACCCCCGCCATGCGGATGAAGTCGTATGCACGGGAGAGGAAGGCAGCGAACGTCGAGGCGAACGGGACATAGCCACGCACGGACATGCCGACCGCGCTCGCGATCATCTGCTGTTCCGCGATGAACATCTCGAAGAACCGATCGGGATATGCGTTCTTGAACTCCTCGCTGTGCGTTGAGTTGCTCACCTCGCCGTCGAGCGCGACCACGTCGTGGCGCACGCCGAGCGCGCGCAGGGTGTCGCCGTACGCCTTGCGGGTCGCGACCTTGTCGCCGAGCGCGTAGGTCGGGAGGGTCACCGGGCCGTCCACCGCCTTGGACGAAGCGGACTCGAGCGCCTCGGGTGGCCGGACGTCGATCTTCAGATCACGCTCACCGCCCATCTCCGCGATCGCCCGCTCGGCCATCTCGGGCGGCAGCGCCTTCCCGTGCCAGTTCTCCTTGTTCTCGATCTCCTTGAAGCCCTTGCCCTTGATGGTCCGGGCGATGATCACGCTCGGGCGGTCCCCGTCGGAGCGTGCCGATGAGAGGGCCCCATCGATCTCCACCAGGTCATGCCCGTCAATGACGATCGCGCGGCAGCCGAATGCCTCGACGCGACGCCGGTAGATATCGAGGTCCCATTGGAATTCGGTGGGTCCCCGCTGCCCGAGGCGATTCACATCGAAGATCGCGGTGAGGTTGGAGAGACCGTAGTGGCCGGCCTTGTCGAGCGCCTCCCAGATGGATCCCTCGGCGAGCTCGCTGTCGCCGCAGAGCGCCCAGACATGGAAGGGGAGGCGGTCGAGGTACCTGCCCGCCAGCGCGACCCCGACGGCGACCCCCAGGCCCTGGCCCAGTGAGCCGGTGGCGACGTCGACCCAGGGGATGATCGGCGTGGGATGGCCCTGGAGCCTCGATCCGAAGGTCCGGTAGGTCATCAGCTCCTGATCGCTGATGGCGCCGACCGCCTTGTACAGCCCATAGAGCAGCGGCGAGGCGTGGCCCTTGGAGAAGATGAGGTGGTCGTTGTTGGCGAGCGCCGGGTGGGCGAAGTCGTAGCGCAGGTGGCGCGCGGCGAGGACCGCGATCAGGTCCGCGGCGGACATGCTCGAGGTCGGGTGGCCGGATCCAGCCCTGGTGCTGGCGCGGATACCGTCGACGCGAATCTGCTGAGCGACCTCACCCACGAAGTCGAGAGCGGGGAGTGTTCCCGTCTCGGCGCTGCCGGTAATCGCCATCGAGTTCACCTCCGTTGAGCTTCTGAACTTGAATCATGCCGCGACCGGCCCTCGTGGCGCGGTGGGGTATTGGTTAAGGCGGTATGGGGTACAGTCACGGCTCTGACGCGCGCCTATAGCTCAGTCCGGATAGAGCGTCTGACTACGGATCAGAAGGTCGGGGGTTCAAATCCTCCTGGGCGCGCCACCCCCCGATTTCCGGCCACAGATCCCCAATTTGGGTCACAGCGCAATCACAGGAGTGCGCTGCATCGAACCCGAAGCATCTCGTCGCCGAACATCGGTGCCTAGGATGCTCGTGTGAGTGCCGAACAAGCGACCCGAATGATGACGCCGCCGGTCATGCGTGCCTGGTTCGCCCTGACCTCGTCAGGAGAGGACATCGATGCTCTCAATCGCCATTACCACGTCGCAGAGGCTGCGACCGGGCTCCCGCCGACGCGGTTGCTGGCTGAGTGGCGCGAGGCCGGCCATCCCGACCCGCACGACTGGATCCGTGAGAAGGTCGAGGCGATCGTGCAGGACGGAACCGCCTAACCTTCGGATCCCCGCGCGCACCTATTGAGGCTTCTCCGCGTAGCGACAACCTCAGCGATGGTTGCCGCATTGACGGGAGAATCTGGGCTGCAGTGCCGAGGCAGGCGTGCCTGCGGAACAGAAGCCTCACCGTCAACGCAGACGGCGGACAGTCGCTCGGCCTAAGCTGGGCTGATGCGAGGCCACGTCCGGTGAGTGGAGTTGTCTTCGACTTCGCGTGGATCCCACTCCTGTTCACGCTGCTGTGGGTTGGCGCCTGCGTGTTCTGGATCGTGATCATCATCGAGGTGGCGAAGATCCCCGACATGCAGTTCCGGGCTGCCGGCAGCGAGAAGCTGGTGTGGCTTCTCGTCGTCATCTTCGGCGGAGTCATCGGGTCGATCGTCTGGGTGGCTGCCAAACGCGGCGAGGTGTTGCGCCACGCCGGGGTGATCCCGCCGCCGCCGCCGGGTTGGTACCCGGAGGGCGCGACCGGAGCGTTGCGCTGGTGGGACGGCGTTCGGTGGACTGACGTCCGTCACTTCCCCCCGCCGCCCTCGTAGACGGGTCGCCCGGTTCTCGGAACCCTGCGTGGGCGCATCGCGTACAGGCCCCCGAAACCGTCGTCGCCGTACCGCGTAACCAACCGTCCCGCGGTACGTTTGAACGAGCGCTCCTGCACTCATTCACCGGAGGGTTCCCCCAGTGACCCGGATCCTCAAGCTCGCGGCAGCAGCCACCGGCGCCGCAGTCATCGCAATCGCCGCATTCCTCCTGCATCCGCGCTCGGGAGCCCGCCGCCGGGCAGCGGCTCGCCGCGCCACCGTCGGAGTCGCCAACCTGGTCGGTTCGGCCGTCGACAAGCGTCCCCATCGGACGTCGGCAACCTGGGATGAGACACTCGCCAACCGGGTCCGCGTCGCCCTCTCACTCGGCTTCGGCGACCTGGCGACCGGGCTCGAGATCCGCGCCAACCGGGGCGTGGTCACCCTGCGCGGCGAGGTCGACGAGCTGACCGACATCACGCGCTTCGAGACAGCGGTTCGCGAGGTCGGCGACGTGGTCGATGTCGACAACCTGCTGCGGCTCCGCATGCGCGATCTGCGGCCGCGCGTCCTCACCGCGTAGCCGGAGCACGGCCCAATCGGCGACACTCGGGGGGTGTCGCTGCCCTTCGATCCGCCGCTCGAACCGATGCTGGCGCGAGCCGCTCCAGACATCCCCAGGGACGGGAGCTGGTTCTACGAGCCGAAGTGGGACGGCTTTCGGGCGATCGTCTTTCGCGACGGCACCAATATCCACATTGCGAGCCGGAATGCGCTTGCGCTGGAGCGCTACTTCCCGGAGCTGATCGAGCCTTTGAAGGCGGCGCTCCCGGAGCGCGCCATCGTCGACGGCGAGGTGGTGATCGCCACCGACCACGGTCTGGACTTCGACGCGCTCCAGCAGCGGATCCACCCGGCCGCATCGCGGGTGCGCATGCTCGCCGAGAAGACGCCGGCATCGGTGGTGCTCTTCGACCTGCTGGGAGTCGATGGGGCTGACCTGCGCGAACGCCCGCTCGCGGAGCGTCGGGAGCGACTCATGCGGGTGATTGCGAGCAGCCGGATGGTCGGCGTGACCCCCCAGACCACCGACTCCGATGAGGCCGCCACCTGGTTCACACGCTACGAGGGCGCCGGTCTCGACGGCGTGGTGGCGAAGGACCCGGAGGGCACCTACCGCCCCGGTGAGCGCCGCTGGGTGAAGGTCAAGCACCTCCGCACCGTCGACTGCGTGGTCGGCGGCTATCGCGTTGCCAAGGACGGCAAGGGCATCGGATCGCTGTTGCTGGGCCTCTACGACGGCGACGGCGCGCTCCATCACGTCGGCCATACGTCGTCGTTCGACGCCGCCGAGCGGCGCGCGATCCTCGAGCAACTGCAGCCGCTGGTCGGCGGGGACAGCTTCGGCCACGGCCGGACCCCGGGCGGTCCGAGCCGATGGCAGCGTTCTGCCGAGAGCGCCTGGACGTCAGTGCGCCCCGACTTGGTGTGCGAGGTGTCCTTCGATCACCTCCAGAGTGGCCGCTTCCGCCATGCGTCGCGGTTTCTCCGCTGGCGGCCCGACAAGGCGCCGCGCTCCTGCGACTTCGATCAACTGTCCCCGCCGGAGGAGTTCTCACTCGACGACATCCTGGTCACGCGAGGGTCCTGACTCGTGGCCGGCACCGACTACAGCACGTACCTGCGCATCGATGAGCTTCTCGACCTGCAGCACCCGCTCACAGCGGGCGCACACGACGAGATGCTGTTCGTGGTCATTCACCAGGCCTACGAGCTCTGGTTCAAGGTGATCCTCCACGAGCTCGATCTCGCGACGGCCGAGTTGAGCGCCGGGCGTCCGCAGGGGGCGATGGCGCCACTGCACCGCACAACTCGTGTCGACGAGTTGCTCATCGCGCAGCTGCGGGTGCTCGAAACCCTGACACCCGAGGGATTCCTCGCGTTCCGCGATCCACTCAAACCAGCCTCAGGTTTTCAGTCGGGGCAGTTTCGCGCCATCGAGATCCTCGCCGGCATCGATGGGACCACACCGGCCGGTGGGTCGCCCCTTTCCGACCACGATCAGGAGGAGTTGCGGCGACGCGCCGGTTTGCCGACGCTGTTCACATCGCTCTGCGCGTCGTTGCGCGCGCACGGGTTCGACGCTCCCGACGGCGACAGCACCGAGCACCGTGAGCGTCGGATCGGGGCGCTGGTGGGCCTGTACCGCGACCACGCAACCCCGGAGCGCGCCGTGCTCCACCGTGTGTGCGAGCTGCTGCTCGACCATGACGAGGCGATCTCGCGGTGGCGCTATCACCACGCGCTGATGGCGGCGCGGGAGATCGGATCACGCCCCGGCACGGGCGGAGGCGGTGTCGCCTACCTCGACACCACGATCGCCACGCGATTCTTTCCCGAGCTCTGGGAGGTGCGCAACCGGCTGTGACACAACTTCCCGACAATATCGACCGTAACTCGTGCGCCGCGCTCGACGCCCAGGATGCGCTCGCCGCATTCCGCGAACGCTTTCTCGACGACGGCGAGACCATCTACCTCGACGGCAATTCGATGGGACGTCTGCCCAAGGCGGCGCTGAGGCGGTTGCAGGAGATGGCCGAGCATGAATGGGGAACGATCCTCGTCCGCGGCTGGACCGAGTCGGGGTGGATGGAGTCACCGCTGCGAGTCGGGGACCGCATCGGCGCGCTCATCGGCGCCTCACCCGGCGAGGTGCTGGTGGCGGACACCACGTCGGTGGGGCTGTTCCGCCTCATCACCGCGGTGCTGCGGGCGCGACAGCAGCGGCGCGTGATCGTCACCGAGCGGAGCAACTTTCCAACCGACCTGTACATCGCCGGCGGGGTCGCAGACCTGCTCGGGTGCGAGGTTCGCGCCGTGGAGCGCGCCGCGCTTCGTGACGCGCTCGGCGATGACACGGCGCTGCTGATGCTCACCGAGGTCGACTTCCGCACCGGGGAGCGCCACGACATGGGCGCGCTCACGGCGGCCGCGCATGCCGCGGGTGCGCTCGTCCTCTGGGATCTCTCGCACTCCGCGGGCGCCGTCGAGATCAAGCTCAACCACCACGGTGCGGATCTCGCGGTGGGATGCGGCTACAAGTACCTGAACGGCGGCCCCGGTGCTCCGGCGTATCTCTACATCGCCACCGCCTTGCACGATGAGCTCCGCAACCCCATTCAGGGATGGCTCGGCCATGACAACCCGTTCCTCTTCGATGCGGAGTACCGGCGTGCGCCGGGGATGCGCGGCTGGATGAGCGGGTCGCCCCCGGTGCTCGCGATCGGCGCGCTCGCCGTCGGTGTGGAGCTGCAGCTCGAGGCCGGTGCCCACGCGGTCGGCGGGAAGGCGGGGCTCCTCACCGAGGTCTTCATGCGCCTTGCGCACGCGCGTCTCGATCCGCTCGGGTTCGAGGTCGCGACCCCCGGCTCTTCCGAGCACCGCGGCGCGCAGGTGTCCCTCCGCCATCCCGACGGACTTGCGATCGTGCGCGCGGCGGGCGACCGCGGCGTGGTCGGCGACTTCCGGCCGCCCGACCTGTGCCGCTTCGGGCTCGCCCCGCTCTACACCCGCTTCGTCGACCTCTGGGACGCCGTCGAACGCATCGCGGACGTCGTCGAGAGCGGGACGATCCGTCTGCCGAAGTATCGGCAGGACGTCGCGATCCCCTGAGGTCAGCTCGCCTGGGGCCGCGCGGACACGGCGATCGGCTTGAACACGTAGGGCGTGGTCGTGCAGGCCCCGTCCTCCTGGCAGACCCTGAAGCCGAAGATGATCTTCAGGTAGCCGACCCCGGGATGTATCGCTCGGAACGTCCAGCGTTGCGCACCTGGAAACCCGCAGATCGCTGTGAGATGGCACGGGGGATTCGCCGTCGCTGCGAGGAGGTCGGGGTTCGCCGACTCGACGGTCTCGCCGAGCCCGGGCAGAAGCACCACCTCCAGGCTCGATCCCAGCGGCACGCGAACCTGGTCGGTGGTCTTGGGCTGCAGCACCAGGACCGACCCATCGCGTCCCTTGACGTCCGAGACGGCCTCGGCGGCCGCCGCACGCGGGACGGCGGGCTGCGGGCGCGTCACGTAGAGCAGCACGGTCGCGAGTGCTCCAAGCGTGATCGGCGCGAGCACCGCGGCGATGACCAGCAGCCACCGCCGCGTCACGACCGGCCTGCGGCCGGCGCCTACGGCCTCGTCGCCTCTCGGGGCGTTCGCCATGCCGACCAGAATGACCACGCGACGATGAGCACCACCATCGCGACGATGACCCAGAGCGCGTAGTTGCTGATCGCCTGCGCGACGGTCACGGCGGGCTGACCGATGGTCCACCCCAGGGCCACGATGAGCCCGATGTACGCCAGGGTGCCGATCAGGTCCGCGGCGATGAAGAGCAGGAACGGCATGCCGGCCTCGCCCGCCGCCATGTAGAACAGCGGCGACGGCGCCGGAAGGAACGGCGCGAGCACGATCGTCCACACGCCGTACTTCTTGAAGAAACGCTCCCCACGGGCGGCGCGCTTTCGCCATCGCGGGTCCGACTCGCTGAGGTAGTTGATGAGACCCCGTCCATAGCGTTTCCCGGCCCAGAAGAAGAACGGGTCGGTCATCATCGAGATGGGGATCGGCGCGATGAGCGCCAGGAGGAGCGGAACCCTTCCGACCCGGGCAAAGCCGCCCGCGGCAACCATCGACGCGATGCTGCCGCGCAGCGCGCTGAGCAGCACCGGGTTGCGTCCGAGCAGCAGCGGCGTGAGCGGCAGCCCGGCGTAGTAGTAGATGGTGTTCGCGATGATGGGTCCAACGCAGAGCACGTCCTTGACACCCACGCGAGGGCGGGGTCGCAGGGGCTCGGCGGTGGTGTCCACCGTCAGGGTCTCGCTCTCCACCGACCCATTGTCACCCCTCGGTCGCGGGGACGCGGTCAGGCGACGTCGCGAACCGGTACCTCGACTGCGACGGCATGCTCGGTCTTGCGGCTCTGGCCGACCAGGAGGAGCACGACAGCGCCGACGATGAGCGCTGCCGCCACCAGGGTGAGGGGGGTCACCTGCTCGCCGAGGACGATCGCCCCCAGCGCCACGGCCACGACCGGGTTCACGAAGGCGTACGTGGAGGCCGCTGTCACCGAGACGTGGTGGAGGAGCCAGATGTACGCGACGTAGCCGACGAGCGCGCCGACGAGCACCAGATAGACGAAGGCGGCCCCCGAGGCGAGCGACACGTTCGCGAGGTGGACGTGACCGAGCTCCCCGTCGGCCACGCCTGCGACACCGAGCAGCGCTCCTCCGGCGATCATCTCCATGCCGACCGCGGTGAGCGGCTGGTGGGGCGCGGGCGCGTTGCGGGCGTAGAGCGAACCGATGGCCCAGAGGAGCGGGGCCATCAGCACCACGAGCGTCTGCCAGTGCCCGGCGCCGCTGCCGCCGGGACGGACCAGCAGGGCGATCCCGACGAGCCCGATTGCGATGCCGATCGCCGCCGTCCAGTTGATCCAGCGGCCGCCGAACGCCGGCGCGAACAGCGCCATCCAGAGCGGCACCGTCGCGATGATCAGCGCGACGAAGCCGGTCGGGAGGTACTGCTCACCCCACGCGACCCCGCCGTTGCCGAAGAGCAGGAGGCATCCGCCGATGACGAGCGCGGATCGCCAGTGAATCAGCGTGAGGCGCTCCCGCGGTGCCCCCGGCCGATGCGAGAACGCCAGCAGGAGCAGTCCGGCGAGCACGAAGCGGGCCCCCGACATCAGCAGTGCCGGGATGGTCTCGCTCGCGATGTGGATCGTGAGGTACGTCGATCCCCAGATGACGTACACCGCCGCGAAGGCAACCACGATCTGAGTGCGGGAAGCCCGGGGACGCGAGATCTGAGACGTGGACACGTTCTGGGTCATTTGTTATGATACAAAGCGATGAACGTACCGATACGTTATCACATCGCTGGACGGCGGGCGTCCGAGATCGCCGAGAGCGTCGAGCGGGGCATTCGCGAAGGCGAGCTCACGGCGGGGACGCGCCTGCCGACCGTCAGGTCGCTCGCGTCGCATCGCGGCATCAGCACCGCTACCGTCGCCTCCGCGTACCGCGAACTGCGCCGCCGAGGGCTCGTCGCCGGCGCCGGCCGGCTCGGCACGACCATCGCGCCGCGGGTCCCGCCGTCGCCGCGGGGCCGGCCGATCGTCCCCGCAGGGGTCGTCGACCTCCTGTCCGGCAACCCGGACCCGGCGCTCCTGCCCGACCTGGGACCCGCGTTCGCCGCGCTGCCACGCGAGCCCGTCCTCTATGGAGCGGTGGGCTCCGACCCCGAGCTACTCGCGCTGGCCGCGGCCCGTCTCGATCGCGATGGTGTCCCGAGCGACCACCTCACCGTCGTCGGTGGGGCGCTCGACGGCATCCAGCTCGCGCTGGCGGCCCACGTTCGGCCCGGTGATCGCATCGCCGTCGAGGATCCGTGCTATCCGGGAATCATCGATCTCGCGTCGGCGCTCGGCCTCACGGTCCTCCCAGTGGCCATCGACGATCGCGGCCCCACGCCCGACGGGCTGGCCCGCGCGCTTCGTGGCGGCGCGGTCGCCTGCGCGCTCACCCCGCGCGCGCAGAACCCATACGGCTCCGCCGTGGACGCCGAACGGGCGGAGGAGCTCAGGTCGGTGCTCGCCGGTCACCCGGCCGTGCTGGTGCTCGAGGACGATCATGCCTTCGACATCACAGAACGCCGGTGCCACTCGCTGTGTGAGCCGGAGCGTGCGCGCTGGGCGCACCTGCGCTCCGTGTCGAAATCGCTCGGACCCGACCTCCGCCTCGCCGTTCTCGCGGGCGACGCCACTACCGTCGCACGGGTGGAGGGGCGCCGTCTCCTCGCCGCCGGGTGGGTCTCGCACCTGCTCCAACGCCTCGTGGTTCGCACATGGAGCCATCCCGACGAGCAGTCCCGAACGAAGGACGTTGCCGCCACCTACACGCGCCGACGCGATGCGCTTCGCGAGGCGCTCGCCGCTCGCGGCATCGAGTCCCACGGCCGCTCGGGGCTGAACGTCTGGATTCCCGTGGCTCATGAGGACGCGACCGTGGCCGACCTTCAGGAGCGTGGCTGGGGCGTGCTCGCCGGGGACCGGTTCCGCATCGCCAGCGCACGAGGCATCCGGGTCACGACGTCACGTCTCGAACCCGATGACGCCGTCCGGTTCGCCGCCGACCTCGAAGCCGCTTTGACGCCGCAGCCGTCGCGCCTCAGCTGACCGGGTCCATGCCGGGCCACCACTCCGAGCGCATGCACGAGGACCGGGCCCGGGCCCTCTCGTTCGGCGGCGTTGCCGAGCTCTACGACAGGGCGAGGCCGTCGTACCCCGAGGCGCTCATCGACGCGCTCATTGATCTCTCACCGCGCCGGGTTCTCGATGTCGGGTGCGGTACCGGCAAGGTCGCGCGACTGCTCGCCGACCGTGGCTGCGACATCCTCGGCGTCGAGCCCGACCCCTCGATGGCGGCCATAGCTCGAGGCCACGGGATCGCGGTCGAGGAGTCGACGTTCGAGACCTGGGAACCGCGCGGCCGTGTCTTCGACCTCATCGTCTCGGGGCAGGCGTGGCATTGGGTCAACCCCACGCTGGGCGTTGCCAAAGCAGGCTCGGTGCTTCGCCCCGGTGGCCATCTCGCCGTGTTCTGGAATCGCGGGTGGCCGGACACCGGCGTGCGGGAGAAGCTCGACGCCGTGTACATGCGGCTCGCACCGGAGATCGCCGCGACCAACGTGGCAATCAATCCGATCGACGAGCCTGAGGATCGGTTGCACGAGTTCGTCGAAGGCGGGATGTTCACCGGCGTCGAGGCGCAGGGATATCCATGGGACACCGTGTACGACCGCGCGAGCTGGCTCGAGCTCATCGCAACGCACAGTGATCACGTCCGCCTGCCCGACGGCCGGCGCCGTGCGCTGCTCGATGCTCTCGGCGACGTCATCGACACGCTCGGGGGAACGCTGACCTACCATTACTCGACGTTGCTGGTGCTCGCACAACGAGGGCTGTGATCGCCGCCGTACCATCGGGCGCATGACCACGGCAGGAGCGCTTTCGCGCATCGCGCGGGGCTGCGTGCTCTGCAGGGCAGACTCGATGAGCCGGCTCACGTGAGTCACGTTGCCGAAGAGGCGAGGGCACTCGGCCTTCGGCTGCTCTCGAGACGCTGGGACGATCCGCCCCACACCATCGACACGATGGACAGTGTGATCGCGGAGCTCGCCGCCCTGCGACGCATCGCGGCCGACTCCGAGGACGTTGAGGCGCTGCAGGAGGTTCTGGCGGAAATCGCCGAGATGCGCCGCCAGCTGGATGCGTGAACCGTCTGGTCCCTGATCGATGAGCGTCACCGACGGACTCCAGATCGGCGGTGGCGCTGTGATCGTGCTGGTCACGATCTACGATCTCTTCCAGTCGGTGGTCATGCCGCGACCCGCGGTGGGTCGGTTTCGCATCAGCTTCACGCTCGTCCGCGGCGCATGGCGCGTCTGGCGAAAGCTCGCCGAGGGCCCGAGGAGACTGCAGACTCGCGAATCCGTCCTCGCCGCTTTCGCGCCACTGATGCTGGTGGGGCTGCTCATCCTCTGGGGGTTCGCGCTGATCCTCGGATACACACTCATCTTCAGCGGTCTCCATGCCGGCCTGCAGCCGCAGCCCGATTCCTTCGGGTCGACGCTCTACTTCTCGGCGGGACGGATGCTCGCGTTCTCGGTTGACGGCATCGAGGCGACCGGGATCGCGACTCGAACCTTCGCCGCGATCGAAGCCGCGAGCGGCTTCGGCCTGTTCGCGCTGGTCATCAGCCTGCTCTTCTCGCTGTTCAGCTCGTTCCAGCGCCGCGAGACCGCCGTGGTGGCGCTCGATGCGCTCGCCGGCGCACCGCCATCCGGCGTGCAACTGCTCGAGACGTGCGCCAGGGACGCCATGCCGGAGCAGCTCGCCGCGACATTCGATGAATGGCGTTTGTGGACGGTCGACGTGATCGAGAGCCATCTCTCCTACCCGCTGCTCTTCTATTTCCGCTCGAGCCACGACAACGAGGCATGGGCCAACTCGTTCGGCGCGGTGATGGACGCGGCGACCCTCGTGCTCACCACGGTGGAGGGCGGACCGGTGGGCCAGGCCCGCCTCATGCTCAAGGTCGGCGCGCACTTCGTCGCCGACATGCGCGATCACTTTCGCTACGAGGGCGAGGCGGTTCCCGGGGTCGAGCGCGAGGAATTCGTCGAGGCATGCGACCGTCTCGAGCGCGCCGGGTACCAGCTGCACAACCCCGACCGTGCATGGACCGACTTCAGCACGATGCGCAGCAAGTACGGCGCCTGGCTCAACCAGACAACCAAGGGTCTCGGTGTTCCACCCGCACCCTGGATCGGCGATCGATCGTATCTGCCGCATCGCGAACGGTCACGACGCGGCAGGGGTCAGTCGCGGGTCGCCTGAGGCCGCACCACCGTGTACCCGTCGCATCGGCGCACGGGGAGCGCCGGGTACCGTGGAAAGCGCCCGTCGCTGCCGGCCATCCCGCACAGGACGAACGTCGAGCGAACGCCCGTGACCACCCGCGCGTGCACGCACGACGCACACAGGCCCCGGTCCGGCGCGGGAGTCACACGCACGCCGACATGGTGCGCGTGACCGTCGCGCGAGCGCTTACCATGCGCGGTCAATGCCCGCCATCACCGTCTCCGAGCACATCGACAAGGCCATTCGCAAGATCGACAAGTCGACGGCGATCGATCATTGGGACCGAAACCTCGGACGGTACGACGCCGAGGAGTTGATGAGCGAAGTGCTCGGCCGACGGCTCACACCGGCACTCCTCGGGCGCGTGCTCGACGGCGAGTCGAAGCAGCGTTTTGCGGCGATGGTGTCGCGGCGCGTCAACGGTGAGCCGATCCCCCGGATCAAGGGCCACTACGCGTTTCGCGGGCTGGATCTCCTGGTGCGCGAGGGCGTCTTCGTGCCTCGCGCCTCGAGCGAGCTTCTCGCCGCGGAGGCCGTCCGGGCGTTGCGCCGGCGCCGCGGGCAGCGCGTCGCCGTCGACGTCGCAACCGGCGCCGGCCCGGTGGCGCTCGCCATCGCCAACGAGGTGCGCGGCGCCGAGGTCTGGGGTGTCGACATCTCCGAGGATGCGGCCGCCCTCGGCAAGGACAACGCACGTCACCTCGGACTCCGCAACGCGCACTTCCGCGCGGGAGACCTTCTCGACGCACTGCCGCGCCGGCTGCGCGGTGAGATCGATGTCTTCACCATCCATCCGCCGTATGTCCTCCGCCGTGACCTGAAGGAACTGCCCAAGGAGATCCGCGAATTCGAGCCACTCCAGTCGCTCACCGACGGCTCCGACGACGGGCTCGGTCTGGTGCGCAGGCTCGCCGCCGAAGCGCACGGCTGGCTCAAGCCGGGCGGTTTCGTGCTCGTCGAGGTCGGCACCTACCTGTCGCGGCGGACACAGGCGGCGCTTCGCGAAGCGCGTCTCGTCGACGTGACCTGGACGAAGGACGAGCTCGGGGTCACACGCGTGATATCCGGGCGCACGCCCCGGAGGAATGCGCGACTCGCGTGATCCGGGTCAGTGGTGAAAGCGCTGGCGATCCGCGTGCGACTGCGACGGGGCATGGTGCCGCAGCAGGCCCACCTCGCGTTTGAGATCGTCGACCAGCAGGTCTGACAGGTCGCGCGAGAATCCGTTGCGCACCACCACGCGGAGCACCGATGTGGTTTCGAGGTTGGCGCACAGCGTGTAGGCGGGGACCTGCCAGCCGCGCTTGCGCAGCGCATCCGACACGTCGTACACGCTGTAGCCGGCATCGGGATCGACAGTGAAGGCGAAGACGGGAAGGTCGCTGCCGTCGGTGAGGAGGCGGAACGGACCGAGCTTCGCGATCTGGGAGGAGAGATGGAGCGCGGTGTCCTGACACGCCTGCTGCACGCGGCGGTATCCCTCGAAGCCGAGCCGGATGAGCTGGTAGTACTGGGCGATCACGTTGGAGCCGGAACGCGAGAAGTTGAGTGCGAAGGTCGGCATGCTCCCGCCCAGGTAGTTCACATTAAAGATGAGGTCTTCCGGGAGCGACTCGCGATCACGCCAGACCACCCACCCCACACCGGGGTAGACGAGACCGTACTTGTGGCCGGAGGTGTTGATCGAGACCACTCGATCCAGACGGAAGTCCCACACGAGGTCGGGCTGAATGAACGGCGCGATGAAACCGCCGGACGCGGCGTCGACGTGCACCGGTATGTCGGGTCCACCGCTCGCTGCGAGCTGCTGGAGCGCGGCGGCGATGGCGGCGACCGGCTCGTAGCTGCCGTCCTGTGTCGAGCCGAGGACCGCGACGACACCGATCGTGTTCTCGTCACAGAGCGGGATCGCGGTTTCGGCCGTCAGATGGCGTCGTTCGCCCTCCATGGGCACGTACCGCGGCTCGACGTCCCAGTAGCGGCAGAACTTCTCCCAGCACACCTGGACATTGATGCCCATCACGAGGTTCGGTTTGCCGACCGGCAGCGCGGCAGCGCTCCTTCGCATGCGCCACCGCCACTTCAGAGCGAGCCCGGCGAGCATCGCGGCTTCGCTCGAGCCGGTCGTGGAGCAGCCCACCCCGCCGTGCGGTCCCGGTACGTGCCAGAGCCCGGCCAGCATGTGGACGCATCGACGCTCGAGCTCGGCGGTCTGCGGATACTCGTCCTTGTCGATGACGTTCTTGTCGACCGACTCGTCCATGAGGCGCTGCGCCTGCGGCTCCATCCACGTGGTCACGAAGGTCGCGAGGTTGAGGCGCGCGTTGCCGTCGAGCATGAGCTCGTCGTGCACGATCTGATACGCGAGGTCCGGAGGGAGCTCGTTCTGGGGAAGGTGCAGCTTCGGGACGGTTCGCGTCTCGCCGTGCCGGGTGTACATCGGATTGATCTCGACCGTCGCGTCGGCGGCGTCGAGGCTGCGATGGTGGAGCGGCATCGTCAGTCCCGCGAGGCGGCGTCTGCGGGGTCCGCGGGAATCGCCTCGCGACCCGGCGCCGCCGGCCTCCCGGCGAGTTCCTTCGCGGATCCGGGTCCCGGAGCCGTGCGGACGCCGGTCAGCTGCGAATCGTGGTCGTCAGCGCGTTCCGAGGATCGGGTGAGCTGAAGGCGCATCGCCTCCATCTCGCGCTCGAGCGCCACCTTGGCGTCGATGACGCGGAGGAGCTCGTCGCGCAGCAGGGCTGCCTGACGCGCGGGGTCGGCCTCCCCGCCGATCGCCGCGATCCGCTCTTCCTCATGCTCGCGCCAGCGCGTTGCCAGCAGAGTCCCGGTGCCGTCCGGGGGACGGTAGGAGCGCGCGCCGGCCTCGACCACACGACGAATGATGGCAGGGCCACTGGCGGTGTTGAGCCGCTGGCGGAGGTGCAGCGGATGGCGTGGGGGTGGGTCGGTGAGCCGGAAGCGCGGCCAGTAGATGCGCACGGCGCCGTCGTAGACCGAGAGCATGCCGAGGCGTTTGGTGAGCCGGTGCGAGTCCTCGACGCGAGGCATGACATAGACGTGCGCGAACCCGCACAGCTCGCGAGCGGTGAGCGCCGGATTGCCGGCGTTGATCGGATAGACGCCGTCCTCCTCCTTTATCGCGCTGAAGAGCACGACCGGGAGTCGCCGGCCCGGGTCGAGGAGGCACGACTGCACGAACCAGTCGATGCGCTCGCTGCCCATCAGCGAGTCCGGCGTCGCGCGGAGCCGCTGCGTGCCGGCCGTCGCGCCCTCGTTGACGAAGTCGTGGAGCAGGGCCACGAGCGGGGGTGCAAGCGGGGATGGCGGCACGCGAAGATGGCGGAGGTCCTGCTCCACGGAGACCCCGACCTCGACGGTGTCGCCGGTGCGAACGGCGTCGACAGTGGTCAACCAGAGAATCGACGGATCCCATTCATCCGGCCGCTGCAGCGCGACGCGACAGAGCGATTGGTCGCCGCTGTCGCAACGCACGACGCTGACCGTCAGGCCATCTTCCTGAAACTCACCCTCAGTCAACAAATCCGTTGCAGTCTTAAGACCAGTCGTTGCCCAGATCCACATTCGCTGAGCCGCTGCTTCGAAAAGCGCAGCTCCGGCCACCCCCTTGTAGTCGAGGGTGAGTCTCGCCCCGAGGGCGCGGAACATTGCGCTTCATGCTACATCGTCGATGGCACCTCGCAGGGCGGCGATCACTCCGTGCGCATGACTCGCTTCCTGGCGCAGGTTGCCGAAGGCAACGCGGATCGCGTACTCGCCGCGCAGTTTCGTGTGACTCAGGAAGAAACGACCACCATTGTTGATTCGCTCGACAATGCGCTGGTTCAGCATGTCCAGCGTTCCCGGATCATCGAGGCCGGGTGGATGCGCACGCAGGCACACGACACTCAGCGGTGCGGGTGCGAGCAGTTCGAAATCGCGCTCGGCGTCGACCCAGCGGGCGAGCATGGACGCGTACTCGCAATGCTCGCGAATGCGCTGCGCGATTCCCTCGGTTCCGAAATGACGGATCACCATCCACAGCTTGAGAGCCCGCATCCGGCGACCGAGTGACGTTCCGTAGTCCATGAGATTCGGTGCGTCACGCTCCGAGCCGTCGGCGGTGGTGAGGTACTCGGGGACGATCGAGAATGCGTCGCGAAGGACGTCGGGACGGCGTGTCCACAGCACGCTGCAGTCGATGGGTGTGAAGAGCCACTTGTGTGGATTGACGACGATCGAGTCGGCGCGTTCCGCACCGTCGAGCACCCAGCGGAGCTCCGGCGCGACGGCCGCGGCGCCGCCGTACGCCGCGTCGACGTGGAGCCACAGTCCATGCTGCTCGCAAAGTGCCGCGATCGCCGGGACGGGGTCGACACTGGTCGTCGAGGTCGTTCCGGTGGTGGCGACGACGGCGAAGGGCCGGATCCCGGCCGCGATGTCTTCGAGAATCGCGTGGCGGAGGGCGACCGGGTCCATGCGAAAGCGTTCGTCGACCGGGATGCGGCGCAATCCATCCCTGCCGATGCCGAGCACGATGCCCGCCTTCTCGACAGAAGAGTGCGCCTCGCTCGAGGCGTAGAAGCGCAAGCGCGGAAGGTCGGAGCGTCCGGCCATGCCCAGCTCGCGAATGCGGAGGTCGGTCTGGGCCTCTCGCGCCGCAGCCAGCGCGTAGAGCGTGCTCGATGATGCGGTGTCGTTGATCACCCCGAACAGCGGTTGGGGAAGCCCCACCATCTGCCGGAGCCAGTCGAGAGTCACCTGTTCCAGCTCGGTCGCCGCCGGCGCGGTCCGCCAGAGCATCGCGTTGACGTTCATGGCCGCGGCGAGCGTTTCACCGAGTATCCCCGGCCCGGAGCCGGTTGACGCGAAGTAGGCCATGAACCCGGGTGATTGCCAGTGGGTGGTCGCGGGGAGGAGCAGTTCCTCGATGTCTGCGAGCATCGATTCGATCGATTCGCCGTCGACCGGCGGCGTCGCCGGCAGGCCGCGCCGCACAGAGCCCGGCTGAGCCTGGCTCAGCACGGGGAACCGTTCGACGTCGCGGAGATAGTCGGCGGTCCAGTCGGCCACGCGGCGCGCCGCGTCGCGGTAGGCATCGGGTTCCATGTCGCCGCTGGGTCGGGCGTACGGGACGGTGTCGCCGGTCATGGTGATCGCCAGATCGTGACGCTCAGGCGGCTCGCCGCGCTGACCGATCATGGGCGGAGGGGCGCCGAGATCCCTGGGACACAGCGCTAGACTGACACCGTGACCACCTCCCTCACCGTCGCCGATGTGATGCACAAACCGGCGGTGGTCGTGCCCACCACCATCACCCTGGCGGAGGCTTCGGTGATCCTGGACGGTGCGAACGTGGGCGCGGCGGCGGTCCTCGACGGGCAGGGTAGGTTGCGCGGCATGGTGAGCGAGCGAGACCTCCTCCGCTCGGTCGGGCACGGCATCGATCCCGGCACGGCACAGGTCGAGGAGGTGATGACCAAGAACCCCGTCACGGTCTCGGTCACCGACACCGTCGAGCACGGCCTCGACGTCTTCCGGGAGCGCCGTTTCCGCCACCTCCCCGTCATGGACGGCGAGCGGGTGGCGGGCATCCTCTCGATTCGTCACGTCGTGCGCGTCGCCCACATCGAAGAGGTGCAGCCGGCGGGCTCGGCTCCTCCCGGACTCGCGCCCCGTGGACTCGAGGGCGTGGCCGTGGCCGAGACGTCGGTCGGTGACGTCCGTGGTGAGGAGGGGTTCTTCCACTACCGCGGGTACAACGCCACCGAGCTGGCGCGACGCTGCTCGTTCGAGCAGGTGTGGCATCTGCTCGTCGAGGGCCAGCTGCCCGACGACGCCCAGCTGAAGGCGTTCACGAAGCTCGCGGTCGAGGCGCGCTCATTGCCCGACACCATCGCCGACCTGCTGCCGCGCGTCGCCGGCCTGCCCGGCTACACGCCGCTCATGGCGCTCCGGACGGCGGTGTCACTTGCCGGTGCGGCGCTCGAGCAGAAACCGACGCTCGACATCCCGGCGGATGAGGTCCGAAGGGAATGCCTGAAGATGGCGGCCATCGTCCCGGTGCTGCTGATGCGGCTGCACCGCCATCACCTCGGGCTCGAGCCGATCGAGCCCGACGCGGATCTCGGGTACGTGGGCGCCTACATCCAGATGCTCACGGGAGAGCGGCCCAGCGCCCGGGCGATCCGTGCCCTGGAGCAATACCTGATCCTCACCATGGACCACGGATTCAATTCCTCGACCTTCACCGCGCGGGTGATCACGTCGACGGGGTCGGACATCGGGTCGGCGCTCACCGGGGCGATCGGCGCGCTCGCGGGTCCGCTCCACGGTGGAGCCCCGTCGAGGGCGCTGGCGATGCTCGACGCCATCGGCACGCCGGACAGAGCGGAGGAGTATCTGCGTCACGAGATCTCCTCCGGGGAGCGCCTGATGGGCTTTGGTCACCGCGTCTACAAGACCGATGACCCGCGCTCGACGCTGCTTCGCGAGGTGGCGATCGAGCTGGGCGGCCCCCAGGCGGAGTTCGCGGTGCAGGTGGAGCAAACGGCACTGCGCGTCCTGAACGAGCTGAAACCGGGTCGCCGCCTCTACACCAACGTCGAGTTCTACGCCGGCGTCGTGATGAACAGCGTCGGCATTCCACCCGACATGTTCACGCCGACCTTCGCGTCGAGCCGTACGGTCGGCTGGACGGCGGCGATCGCGGAGCAGGCGGCCAACAACAGGCTGATCCGCCCGTCCGCGCTGTACATCGGTCCGCAGCCGCCGAGGCAATTGCCCGACGGCTACGGGGCGGCAATCAAGAGCGCCGAGCTCGCGCGCTGAGCGCGGGGTAACGTCGCAGTAACAGACGCCATCTCGTTGGCGGGCACCGAAACAAGCTCGTCACCCAACCACAACGTTTGGTCGCCGTATGTGACCGATGCTGCTCGACATGATCCCGGCATTTATCCCCGCGTTGGTAGCCCTGGTGAGGTCGATGACCGCTCCCACCAGCCGGCGGCGCGATGACGAACGTGGTCAGGGGCTCGTCGAGTACGGGCTGATCATCGTCCTGATCGCGATCTTCGTCATCGTTGTTGTCGGTGTCATGGGACATCAGACGAACAACGTCTTCTCGAACATCAGCAACGGCTTGAGCGCCTGATCGCTGGGGCGCTCCTGCGGCAACGCAGGGATCGCCGCTCTGACGGAGGGCTCGGGACGGTGGTGTTTCGTAAGGTTGCGCCCCGTGGAGGTATCACCCGGGCGCGATGAAGGCGTTCCCCGGCACGACCGTGCGCTCGTGCGCCCGGGTCTCGCCGGTGTCGTCCTGTGCGGCGGTGCGAGCAGGCGCATGGGTGTCGACAAGGCGACCGTCACCCTGGACGGTGTGACCCTGCTCGAGCGCGCGCTCGAGCGCCTCGACAAGGTGTGCGATCCCGTGCTCATCGCTCCCGGCGCCGTGCCCCTCCACGTCACGGGAAGGCGATCGGTCGCTGACGCGGTGCCGGGCGCAGGACCGCTCGGCGGTTTGGTCGCGGCGCTTCGCGCCTCAACGCATCGCCTGCTCGCCGTGGTGGCGGTGGACCTCCCCTGGATCGATCCCAGCCTCCTCGCGATGCTGGCCGCGACCATCGGCGACGGTGACGTGGCGGTGTGCGAGACCTCACGAGGGATCGAGCCGCTCCATGCCGTCTACTCGGTGTCACTCCTCGGGGCGGCTGAGGCTGCGCTCGCCGGACCGGATCGATCGCTGCGGCACCTGATCGAGCGATCCGACGTCCGGCGTCTCCCGGAGCGCAAGTGGCGCGCCGCGGGCATCTCCGCCAGGTTCAGCGACAACGTCAACACACCCGAGGACCTCGCACGGGTCACCCGGGACCGTCCCCGATGATGGATCGAACGATCGACGCCGCCTCCTCGATGGCGTCGGTCTCCGAGATCCCCGCGCACACGGAGGTCTCGACGAACCGGCCGATCAGGTAGGCCGCGAGGGGGGCGTTCTGGCGCTCGGTGGCGTGCGCGACGTCGCGAGCAATGCGGAGCAGCTGCGCCCGTCCGGCCAGGTCGACGACCCCCAGGGTGGCGAGAGCGCCATGTGCTGCGCTCAGGTTCGAGGCTAGCTCGGCAAGCAGGTCGCGGGGCTCCGGGATATCGGGCACGGCCTCAGATGATGTCGCTCCCGTGCCAGTTGGCGCCGAGGAAGGAGAAAGCTCGCCCGTCACAGCCCATTGCCGAAACCGATCCATTTGCTCGTCGGAGAGCTGAGGCTGCACCTCTTCTTTCCACTCGACGGATGCGCGCCCGCACAGATGGGGACCTTCGTACATGAACAACTCAGACCTCGGCTGCACGGTGTCCCACTTGTCCCGGGAGCCGAAGTTCCAGATAACGGCCCTCTGCGTCGCTCCTACAGGCACGAGGTCGCGTTCAAAGAACATTACCGGCGCACCGCACATCTCACGCGGATGATTCAGGCCCTCGAAGCCCCAGTCGGGGCGATAGACCCACGGGTTCGGACCGAACGGGCCGAGCGGCGTTGAACGGCCTCCTTCCTGAGGAGTCGCAAGGCGGAGTGTCAAACCCAGAACGAAGTGGGTCTGGGTTCTCCAGTCCGGTTCGTCAAGACGATCGCCTTTGAACACAAAGACCTTTGGCGGGGTGGTCATTCCTCATCCGATTATCCAACCGGAGCTCATCGAAGGGCTGCCGAGCAGACCCCGCCAATCCCGGTATCGTGGAGAGCATGACTGTGCGCCACAGGCGGGTGATGCAGGTTGCGGCGGGCGGCGCCGTCACCTGGCGCAGCGATGACGTCAGCACCGAGGAGCCCCTCGAGATCCGGATCGGCGAGGTGTCGTTGTCGGTGACCATGCGCACGCCGGGGGACGACTTCGACCTGGTCGCGGGCTTCCTCATCACCGAGGGCATCGTGCGCTCGGCGAGCCAGATCGCGGCAATGCGCATGTGCCCCGATGCTGCCGCGGAGACGGGGGAGCTCAACATCGTGGAGGTCACGCTCACCGATCCACAGGCCACTCGCGACATCACACCCCGCGCCTTCTACATGACCTCGTCCTGCGGGATGTGCGGCAAGGCGAGCATCGAGGCGGTGCGCACGAAATCGGCATACGATGTGGCCGCTGACCCGCTCCGGGTCTCCGCGTCGCTCCTGCTGAGCCTGCCCGCGATCCAGCGATCCGCGCAGCGGCAGTTCTCACGCACCGGTGGACTGCACGCGGCGGCACTCTTCGACGCCGGCGGAGTCCTGCTGTGCCTGCGCGAGGATGTCGGCCGTCACAACGCCTTCGACAAGGTGATCGGATGGGCCGCGACGCACGAGCTGTTGCCGCTGCGCTCGCACATCATTCTCGCCTCCGGTCGCGCCAGCTTCGAGCTGACCCAGAAGGCATTGATGGCCGGGATTCCTTTGCTGGCAGCGGTTTCCGCGCCATCGAGCCTCGCCGTCGAGCTCGCCGCCTATTCAGGAATGACCCTGGTAGGCTTCCTTCGCGGTGAGCAGATGAACGTCTATGCCGGCCAAGAACGGATCATTCGCCAATGAGTGATGTGACCGCAGAACGCCGCTGGCGTGCCGCTGAGATCACCGTGAGCGACAGCCGGCGAGGTGTTGACGCTGATGATCGCAGCGGTGACGTGATCGTCGCGCGTTTCGCGCTGCTCCCCGCGGACGTCGTGGTCCGCGAGAGTGTGCCCGACGAAATCGAGAGGATCCGTGCGGCGGTGCGTGACTGCATCGCGCAAGCCGACATTCTCGTGCTCACCGGGGGCACGGGTCTCGGCCCTCGCGATGTCACACCGCAGGCGGTGACGCCGATGCTCGACTACGAGGTTCCCGGCATGGCCGAGGTGATGCGTCACCAGGGCCTCACATCGACGCCGCACGCGATGCTCTCACGACAGGTCGTCGGCGTCAGCGGCGGTTGTCTCGTGCTCTCGCTGCCGGGGAGCCCGGCAGCCGTCGCGGAGTGCCTTGACGCCGTGTGGCCGGCGCTCCCGCATGCGCTCGCGCTCATTGCCGGCAACACGCGGCACCCCGAACACGCAGCGCCGGCGAACTAGCCCGAGCCCGGTCGATCGAGCCTGCCGCTGCGGCCGCCCTCCTTGTGCACCAGCGTCACGTCGGTGATGGACGCCCAGTGGTCGACGGCCTTGATCATGTCGATCACGGTGAGCCCGGCAATCGCGACGGCGGTGAGCGCCTCCATCTCGACACCGGTCGCTCCCTCGACGCGCGCCGTCGCCTCGATCACCACGCCGGATGTGTCGAGTCGCAGGTCGACATCGATGTGACGGAGCGCGAGCGGGTGGCACAGGGGGATCAGGTCGGAGGTGCGCTTGGCGCCCATGATGCCGGCGAGCCGCGCCGTATCGAGCACGCTGCCCTTGGCGATCGCGTCGGCGGCGATTCGCTCCACCGCCTCGGCGCTGCAAGTCACGCGACCCCGCGCTGTGGCGCTGCGCTGGGTCACCGCCTTGTCGCTGATGTCGACCATCCGCGCGCGACCGGTTGCGTCGACATGCGTCAGGCGCCGCTCGGTCACGAGCCCACCACGTCGGCGGCGCCGTGGCGCGCGTCCACCCAGCGCGCACCGTCGGCTCGGTGCTCGCGCTTCCACACGGGGACGGTGCTTTTGATGAGCTCCAGCGCCTCCTGACACGCGGGAAACGCCGTGTCCCGGTGCGGCGCCGCCACCACCACGACGACGCTTGCGTCGCCGATGAGCAGCGATCCGGTGCGGTGCACGATCGTGATCGTGCTGATACCGCCGCGGGCGAACAGCTCCTCGCCGATCCGGCGCATCTCGGCCTCGGCCATCTCCGCATACGCCTCGTAGTCCATCCGGTGCACCACGACGCCGTCACTGTGATCGCGCACTCTGCCGATGAAGGTCGCCACGGCTCCGTCGCGTGACGTGCCGGCGCTCGCGATCACCGACGCGATGTCGATGGGCGCGTCGGTCATCCAGACGCGCACCGGTGACGGACCGTTGCTGCCGCCGGCCACCGGGGGGATGAAGGCGATGGTGTCGCCGCCGTGCACCGCCGTGCTCCATTCGCAGTACCCGAGGTTGCGCGCCGCCCGTATCGACCCGGCGTCGACCGCGGCGGCGGGATGGCGCCGAACGAGCTCGTCCCACACCTCCTGCACGGTCGCGCCGTCGACGTGGACCTCCGCGAGGCCGACTCGCTCGCGGAGCGGTCCGAACACCAGGACGGTGATCTCATCCAACGGTCAGCCGCCGATGTACGACATCTCGATGCGCTCACCCTGGGCGATGCCCAGCCCGCGCAACTCCGAGTAACGATCGTCGCGACGCTTCCAGCGGTCCGCGACGATGCTGCGCAACGCGTCATCGTCCGCGCCGGAGCGCAACGGCTCGCGCAGGTCGATGCCCGAGGTCGCGAACAGGCACGTGTAGAGCTTGCCGTCAACGCCGAGCCGGGCGCGCGTGCAGTCGCCGCAGAACGGACGGCTCACCGATGTGATGACGCCGAGCTCGCCCTTGCCGTCGGCGAACCGATAGGTCCGGGCCACCGCGAACGGGTCCGGCTGCTCCTCGAGGAGCGGGTACACCTGGCGCACGCGTTCGAGGATCTCTTCGCCGCTCACCACGTCCGCCATGTGCCATCCGTTGGTCGCGCCGACGTCCATGTACTCGATGCAGCGCAGGCCGAATCCCTCTCGGCGGGCGAACGCGACGAGGTCGAGCAGGCCCTCCTCGTTCACGCCACGTTGCACGACGCAATTGAGCTTGATCGGCGCGATCCCGGCCTCGCGCGCAGCGTCGATGCCGTCGAGCACCTCGCTCAACTCGACCTTCGAATCACTCATCGACGTGAACACGTCGCGGTCGAGCGAGTCGAGGCTCACCGTCACCCGATGCAGTCCGGCGTCGCGGAGGCGGGTCGCCCAGCGCCGGAGCAGCGCGCCGTTGGTGGTCAACGCGATGTCGGGCACGCCGAGCCCGGCAATCCCCGCAACGATCTCGGCCAGGTCCGGACGGAGCAGCGGTTCGCCACCGGTGAGGCGGATCTTGGTGACTCCGAGCGAAGCGAAGATACCGGCGAGCCGGACGATCTCGCCGGCGTGGAGTGCCTCGGCGCGAGGCAGGAAACGATAGCCGGGGCCGAAACGCGCCTTGGGCATGCAGTACGGACAGCGGAAGTTGCAACGGTCCGTGACCGAGATGCGCACGTCTCGAAGCGAGCGGCCGAACCGGTCGGGACCGACCGCTACCACGGGAACCGCTGAAACGGTTGTCATCGCAGGGGGATCGCCTCGACGACGGTCCCGGCCTCGAGCACCTCGGGCTCCGCGGGGAGCACGAGCAGGCAGTCCGCGCGTGTCAGGGACTGGAGCATCGAAGAGCCCTGGTCTCCGGAGCTGTGTGCGCGGAGAAGATCGTCGTGTTCCTCGGTGCGGAGCACCGCGCGCGTGTATGTCTCCAGCCCGGCGGGCTTGGTCATCGCCTCGCCGAGCCGGACGGAGATCCTGCGACGGTGCAGCTCGGTGGCGCCCTGCATCCGACGGATCACGGGCCGGGCGAAGAGCTCGAAGGTCACCGAGCTGCTCACCGGGTTGCCGGGAAGGCCGATGAACACCGCGTCCCCCAGCCTTCCGATCAGCACCGGTTTGCCGGGACGCATGGCCACCCGCCAGGTCGAGATGGTGCCCAGCTCGCCGGCGACCTCACGGACCCAGTCGTGGTCACCGACACTGACGCCCGCGCTGCTCACCACCAGATCGGACGAGCTCGCCGCTTCGAGCATTGTCCGCACCGAATGCCTGGTGTCGCGGGCGATGCCGAGGAAGGTCGGGAGCCCGCCCGCCGCGCGGACCGCCGCGGTCAGCATCGGCGAGTTGGAGTCGACGAGCTGCGCAGGGCCTGGATACGTCCCCGCGGGAACCAGCTCGTCGCCTGTGGCGAGCAGTGCGACGCGTGGCCGTGCGCCGACCGCGACGCGCTCATGACCGAGCGCGGCCGCGACGCCGATGTCGATGCTGGTGAGCTGTTGCCCTGGGAGCATCACGATGTCCCCGGCGCGCATGTCGGCGCCGCGCGGGCGAACGCTCGCGCCGAGCGGCGTCGCGATCCCGATGAGCACAGCGGCGCCGTCGCGCGAGGTGTCCTCCTGCCGGACGACCGTGTCGGCGCCGCCGGGCATCGGGGCGCCGGTCATGATCCGCATCGCCGTTCCGGCGCGGTGCGCCTGCGGAACAGCCCCGGCCCGAGACTCACCGACGACCGGAAGCCTGACCGGCGCGCTCGGCGCTGCGTCCGCGATATCGCGCGCGAGCACGGCGTACCCGTCCATCGCCGAGTTGTCGAACCCGGGCAGATCGGAGTGCGATGAGATCGGCTCGGCGAGGATCCGTCCGAGGGCCGACTCCAGGGACACCGTCTCGGGGGCGAGCACGGAAACCTGGTCGAGCAGACGCCGCTGCGCACTGTCGACTGATTCGAGCTCGGTGGAAACGGCGTGCGTCAACATCGTCTGCTTTCTGATCCTTTACCCTCGGTTCGGAGTCCGGCAATCATCATAGTCATGGTTACCGGAAGGGTATTTGCCGGAACATCGGTGCGTCTCACGGCTGTTTTCGCTCGGTCCTTGACTGGCGTACCCTTGTGGTCCGTCCGCTACCGGACACATCCTCGAGAGTAATTGGGCTCAATCCCGGAGGTTTTGGATGTTCCCTGCCGCGTTTGACTACGTCGCGCCGGGGGCGCTTGACGAGGTGCTCAGCCTGTTGAGCCAGAACGGCGATGACGCCAAGGTGCTCGCCGGGGGCCAGAGTCTGATCCCATTGCTGAAACTACGATTTGCGGCTCCGGTGATCGTCATCGATATTGGAAGAGTTGATGGACTCGAGGGAATCCGCAGAGAAAACGGGCATGTGCGTATCGGCGCGCGCACCCGTCACCGCGACGTCGAGAGCGCCACTGACCTTCGCGGGACACTGGACGTCCTGCTCGACGCGGCACCGCTCATCTCCGACCCGCTGATTCGCAACATGGGCACCGTTGGCGGCTCGATCTGCCACGCGGATCCCGCCGGTGACTGGGGCGCGGTCATGCTCGCGGTCGGCGCTGAGTTCGTCGTCAGGTCGTCAGGCGGGGAGCGCGTGCTGCCCGCGGCCGGCTTCTTCGAGGGACCTTTCACGACGGGCCTTCAGTCCAACGAGGTCATGACAGAGATCCGGATCCCGGTCGGGTCCGGGCGTTCAGGTGGAACGTACCTCAAGCTCGAGCGCAAGATCGGCGACTTCGCGACCGTCGCGACCGCGGTCCACGTCGTGCTCGGTGATGACGGGCGAATCGCGACCGCGGGCATCGGGCTGTGCGCGGTCGGCGCCCACAGCATCAAGGCGACCGCCGCCGAGGCCGCGCTCGTCGGCCAGGCGCCGTCTGACGACGTGATCGCGGAGGCGGCGCGTCTCGCTGCCGGCGCAGCGGAGCCGAAGGCGGACATCCGGGGGAGTGCGGAGTACAAGCGCGACGTTGCACGGGTCTTCGTGCAGCGCGGCCTGCACACCGCGATCAATCGCGCGCAGGGAGCAGCGGCATGAAGGTCACGTTTGAGATCAATGGAGCTGAGAAGAGCGTCGACGTCGAGCCGCGCACGCTCGTCGTCGACCTCATCCGCACCAAGCTCGGAATGACCGGGACGCATATCGGCTGCGACACGAGCAACTGCGGTGCCTGCACGGTGCTGCTCGACGGCCGGCCGGTGAAGTCCTGCACGCTGCTCGCTCCGATGCTCGAGGGCAAGAAGGTCACGACGGTCGAGGGTCTCGCCAAGGGCGGCAAGCTCGACTCGATCCAGGAGGGCTTCCACGCCGAGCACGGCCTGCAGTGCGGCTTCTGCACCCCGGGGATGATGCTGGTCGGCAAGGCGCTCATCGAGGCCAACCCGCATCCGACCGAGGACGAGATTCGCTGGGGCATCAGCGGGAACATCTGCCGCTGCACGGGATACATGAACATCGTCAAAGCGATTCAGCACGCGGCGGCCGCAAACGCCGCGGAATCCGCAGGAGTAGCGTGATGGCAGTCGACACGAAGGAAGCCGCCGAGGCCGCGCGTCAGGCGATGGGCGGCATCGGGGTCTCGCTCGCCCGCAAGGAGGACGCGCGCTTTCTCCACGGACAGGGTCACTACGTGGATGACGTCGTGCTCCCGGGGATGCTCCACATGGTCATCGTGCGGAGCCCCCACGCTCACGCGCGCATCAAGGGCATTGACAGCAGCGCCGCCATGGCCATCCCGGGTGTGGTCGCGGTCGTGACCGGCGAACTGCTCGCGCAGCACAAGCTGGCGTGGATGCCCACGCTGTCGGGTGACACGCAGGCGGTGCTCGCCACCGACAAGGTGCGGTTCCAGGGGCAGGAGGTCGCCTGTGTCATCGCGGAGACGAAGTACATCGCCGAGGACGCAGCCGCACTCGTGAGTGTCGATTACGAGCCGCTGCAGGCGATCACCACGCCGCAGCAGGCGATCGCACCCGGCGCAATCGTCATTCGCGACGAGAAAGAGGGTCAGACCGACAACAAGATCTACCACTGGGAGGCGGGAGACAAGGAGGCGACCGACGCCGCGTTCGCACGCGCCACCAAGGTCGTCAGCCTCGAAGCGTTCTACCCGCGCTGCCACCCCTCGCCGCTGGAAACCTGCGGGTGCGTGGCCGACCTCGACCCGGTCACGGGCAATGCGACGATCTACATGACCAGCCAGGCGCCGCATGCGCACCGGACGCTCTTCGCGATCGTCGCGGGTCTCCCCGAGGAGAAGATCCGGATCATCTCGCCGGATCTCGGCGGCGGCTTCGGCAACAAGGTGCCGATCTACCCGGGGTACGTCGTCGCCATCGCGGCCTCACTGCTGATCGGACGGCCGGTCAAATGGATCGAGGACCGCACCGACAACCTCATCTCGACGGGGTTCGCCCGCGACTACTACATGGACGGCTCGGTCGCCATCGACGAGAACGGGAAGTTCATCGGCCTTCGCGTGAATCTGCTCAGCGACAACGGGGCGTTCTTCGCGGACGCGCAGCCGAGCAAGTTCAAGGCCGGCCTCTTCCACATCGTCACCGGCTCGTATGACATCCCCGCGGCGCACATCGTGGCCAACGGCGCGTACACCAACAAGGCGCCGGGCGGCGTTGCCTATCGGTGCTCGTTCCGGGTCACCGAGGCGTCCTACTTCATCGAGCGCCTGGTCGAGAGCGCGGCCGTCGAGCTCGGGCAGGATCCCGTCACGACGCGGCTCAACAACTTCATCCAACCGGAGGCGTTCCCGTACAAGTCCGCCTCGGGCTTCGAGTACGACAGCGGTGACTACCCCGCGGCCATGAAGGTCGCGCTCGACATGCTCGGATACGACGTGCTGCGCAAGGAGCAGGCCGAGAAGCGCGCCAGGGGCGAGCTGATGGGCATCGGCGTCGCCAGCTTCACCGAGGTGGTCGGCGCCGGCAAGGGCAAGGACTACGACATCGCCGGTCTGCGCATGTTCGACTCCGCCGAGTTGCGCGTGCATCCGACCGGCAAGGCGATCCTCAAGCTCGGCGTCAAGTCGCAGGGCCAGGGGCACGAGACCACCTTCGCGCAGATCGTCGCGGAGGAGCTGGGCATCCCGGCCTCCGATATCGAGGTCCGCGAGGGCGACACCGACAACACGCCGTTCGGTCTCGGCACCTACGCGTCCCGCTCGACGCCGGTCGGTGGCGCGGCAACCGCCGTCGTGGCGCGCAAGCTCCGCGACAAGGGAAAGATCATCGCGGCGCATCTCTTCGAGGCGGACGTGGCCGACATCGAGTTCGATCACGGGAAGTACAGCGTCAAGGGCTCGCCGGACAACGTCAAGACCATCCAGGACATCGCCTTTGCGGCGTACACCAACATCCCGGACGGCATCGAGGCCGGTCTTGAAGGCGTCACCTACTACGACCCGCCGAACATGACGTTCCCATTCGGGACGTACCTGGTCGTGGTCGACATCGACAAGGGCACCGGGCAGGTGAAGGTGCGTCGCATGGTCGCCGTGGACGACTGCGGCGTGCGCATCAACCCGATGATCGTCGAGGGCCAGATCCACGGTGGTCTCACCGAGGGCTTCGGAATCGCGTTTATGGAATTGATCACCTTCGACGACGAGGGCAACTGCATCGGCTCCAACTTCATGGACTACCTGATCCCGACCGCGTGGGAGACGCCGCGCTTCGAGCTGGGCCAGACGGTCACGCCCTCGCCGCACCATCCGATCGGCGCGAAGGGTGTCGGCGAATCGGCAACCGTCGGATCGCCCGCCGCCTACGTCAACGCGGTCATCGACGCGCTCTCGCACCTCGGCATCACCAACATCGACATGCCGATCACATCCGACAAGGTGTGGGCCGCGCTGCGCAGCAAGGGGGTGACGGAATAGACGACGGTCTCCTGACCCTGCTCGCCGACAGCGCCGCGTCAGGGCGTCCGTGCGCACTCGCGACCGTGGTGCGCACCGAGTCACCGACTTCGGCGCACCCCGGCGACAAGGCGGTGATCACGGCCGACGGCGCCCTCCACGGCTGGATCGGTGGCAGCTGCTCGGAAGCGCTCATCCGCCGCGAGGCGCTCGTGGCGATGAGCGACGGCATGCCGAGGCTCGTGCGCATCCGCCCCGACGTCGAAGCGCTCGAGACCCGCAACGGAGGTGAGCTCACGGTGGCGACGACCTGCCCGAGCGGTGGGACGCTCGACATCTTCATCGATCCCCGCCTTCCCAGGCCGCTGCTGGTCGTCATCGGCCAGAGCCCGGCCGCGCGGACGCTCGTCGAGCTCGGCCGGGTCGTCGGTTTCCGCACGTGCGGGGTCCATCCCGGCGCCCACGCGGTCGACTTTCCGGGTGCGGACCGCGTGCTCGAGACGCTCGACCTCGGCTCACTCGCAGAGGAGAAGGACTGCTGGGTGGTCGTGGCGACCATGGGCCACTACGACGATGACGCCCTGCAGGCTGCGCTGACCCTCGCGGCTGCCGACGTCGCGCTGGTCGCGAGCGTGCGCCGGTCGGCCGCGGTGCTCGACACGCTGCGTCAGCGAGGCGTGCCCGAGGCGCAGGTCGCCCGCGTCCGCGCGCCCGCCGGTGAGCGCCGAGCCGGTGCGCAGGAGGAGATCGCACTTCACGCGCTGGCGGAGGTGGTGGCGCTGCGCCACGAGCGGATCACGGCGAACCCTGTTGCCGCGCCCGCCGCACTGGCCGGGTTCGCCGTCGACCCCGTGTGCGGCATGACCGTGGACACCACCGATGCGGCGAACACGGCGACCCACGCGGGTCAGACGTACTTCTTCTGCTGTTCCGGCTGCGCGGACCAGTTCGTCGCCGATCCCGCCCGGTTCCTGCGCGCCGCCGCCGGCTGAGTGGCCGCGCCGAGGTCGGCCGGGGTCATTCTCGCCGCGGGTGCGTCGCGGCGGATGGGCGAGCCGAAGCAGCTGCTCCCGATTCATGGCAGGCCGCTTCTCGAGAGCGCGCTCGCGGCGGCGTGCGACTCGCGGCTCGACGAGGTGGTGCTCGTCCTCGGAGCGCACGCCGATGAGATCCGGCGATCGGTTCGCCTGGGCCGTGCTCGTGTGGTCCTCAATCCGGCCTACGCGCGTGGCATGAGCACCTCGCTGCAGGCCGGGATCGCCGGCCTGGGCATCCAGGTGCGCCGCGCCGTGGTGATCCTCGGCGATCAACCGGACATCAATGCCGAGGTGATCGACCGGCTCCTGGACACCCAGGCGGCGTCCGGCCTCCCCGCGGCCGCGCTGAGCTTTGACGGGCTCCTCCATCCACCCGTTGTGCTCGCCCGCGAGCTCTGGGGTGAGATCGAGGCGCTCCAGGGCGATGTCGGGCTCCGCGCCCTGGTCCGGGCGCACCCGGAGCTGGTGGCCGCCGTGGAGGCGGACAGGCCCGGAGGTCATCCGATCGACATCGACACACGCGAGGACTTCGAGCGCCTCGCCGCGGACCCTGCCTGACGCTCTGCTAGCCTCGGCCGGTCCTGTCCGCGATCCCGGAGGTAGGTGAGTTGCCAGCACTGGTCATCGTCGCCGAGCGACTCATCGACGGCACCGGGCGCGACCCCGTGGAACGGGCTGCCGTCGTGATCGAGAACGGGAGGATCACGGCGGCCGGAGCGCGCGCATCGCTGACCATTCCCGCGGGCGCCGACGTGCTCGAGGACGACGACCTCACCCTGCTGCCGGGGTTCATGGACATGCACGTACATCTGGCGTCATCGGGCACCAACCTCGTACGCATCCTCATGACTCCGCCGTCGCTGGCGCTGCTCAACTCGGTGCCCAACTGCGCACGGACGCTCGCCGCCGGTGTGACCACCGTGCGCGACGCGGGCCACACGCCCGTAGGCGTCCGCCTCGCGGCCGAGGCGGGCTACTTCCCCGCGCCACGCATGGAGCTCGCGGTCAGCCTGCTCACCCAGACGGGTGGCCACGGCGATGACCTCATGCCCTGCGGCGCCCGAGTCGGGATCACGATGAACGTCGACGTCCCGCACGGCGTCGTCGACGGTGTCGAAGGCATGCGCCACAAGGTGCGCGAGGTGCTCCATGCCGGCGCAGACTGGATCAAGCTGTGCACCAGCGGCGGAGTGCTCAGCCCTGGCGATCTCCCCGAGCACGCGCAGTTCTCGGTCGAGGAGATCCGCGTCGCGGTGACCGAGGCGGCGGCGGTCGGAAAGCGTGTCATGGCGCATGCCATGTCCCCCGCCGGGATTCGCAACTCACTCATCGCGGGGGTGACCAGCATCGAGCACGGGTGCCTGCTTGACGAGGAGAGCATCGCGATGATGCGCGAGAAGGACGCGTACCTTGTGCCGACGCTCGTCGCTCCCGGAGACGTCATCGACAGCGCCAGGACAGGCGGTGGCGGCCTGCCGGACGAGATGATCGAAAAGGCCCGGCGGATCAGGGACCTGCACCGCGCCGCGGTGTCCGCAGCGATCGCCGCGGGCGTCAAGGTCGCGATGGGGACCGACGCGGCGATCGGACCGCATGGCACCAACCTTCGGGAGCTTGGCGAGATGGTCCGATGCGGGATGACACCCATGCAGGCGATCGTGGCCTCGACGACGGTGCCGGCAGAGCTGCTCAGGCGTCCCAACCTCGGCGCACTCGAGGCAGGCAGGCTCGCCGACGTGGTGGCGGTGCGCGGCGATCCACTCGCGGACATCGACAGCCTCGCGGATGCCGCGCACATCCGTCTGGTGATCAAGGATGGACGCGTCGCGCATGACTTCCGAGGACGCGCGACGGTTGCTCAGTCCTCGTCGGGATCGTCGCCCAGCGCCGCCTCGTAAGGGGGAATCCGCCAGGCAGCCTCCCTGCCGAGGAGCCCGCCATGGCCGAGCGACGCGAGGTATCCGGCATCGAGCGGCAGGCCCGCGTGGAGGCGCGCGATCAGGAGGTCGAGGGCGCTCCGGCGCGAGAACATCCCGCAGGACGCGACGCCGATGACCGGCCGGCCACGCAACTCGGCGATCCAATAGCTGCTCCCGGGATGCATGGGCAACCCGCGGCGGATCGAGGTGGCGCCCGCCGCGAGCAGGCTCTGCCAGGTCACGTCGAGCGGATCGACCGACGCGACACCGACCGCGAGGACGATGTCGGCCGAGCCCGCCGCGTCCACCAGCGCCTGACGGACGTGCTCGGCGCTGTCGTCGACGTAGCGGACCGGTTGTACGGTACCGCCGAACCACGCGCTGCGCAGGCCGAGCGACCGCTCGAAGCGCAGCCGGGCCTCCTCGGTGAGCTGCTGGCGCACGATCGCCGCCACGCGAAGGGGGAGAAAGGGCCGCACGCTGAGGATCCGCGCGCCGCGGTCTGCCGACTGGGCCGCACGCTCCGCCTGCTCGAGCGACCATTCGGAGATGGCGAGTGGGGTGATCTTCACCCCGGCGAGCGTCCGCCCCGCATCCACATGCAACCCGTCCGGGACCGTGAACACGGTGATCCCCTCGACGGCATTGAGCGCCGCGAGAGCCTCGACGTCGACGGCGACCATCCCGCGCCACGACGCAACCAGCCGCGCCTGGGATTCGACCGGTGGTCGCGCGAACGTCCCCGGTCCGGCGACGGCTGCGGCGATGCGAACGGCGGCCGCGTCCTCACCGACATCGCCGTCGTCGAGCCAGAGCACATGCAGCTCATCGGGTCGTGCGGCGCGCAGCGCGGGCTCATCGGGTGCCGCCAGCACCACTCCCTTGGTCAGGACCGGGCGGCCACTCACGTCGTGGATGTCGCGGCAGAGCACCGCGCCGATCCAGCGCGTTGAGGGACCATCGACCGCGGATCCCGGAAGGGTCTCCAGTCTCACCCGACCGGTGCCGCGGGCTTTGCGGAGAGCGAGCCCGCGCTGCGGCCCCGTCGCACCGCGATGATCTCGGCGAGGATGGCGACGGCGATCTCCTCCGGCGTGGCGGCGCCGAGGTCGAGCCCGACCGGGCTGTGAATGCGGGCGATGTCCGAGTCGGTGAATCCCGCTTCGCGCAGACGGGCGACGCGCTTGGCGTGCGTGCCCCGGCTTCCGATGGCGCCGATGTACCCGGTCTCGGTGCGCAGCAAGGTTGTGAGCGCCGGGTCCTCGAACTTCGGATCGTGGGCGAGACACACCGCCGCATCCCGCGGTCCGAGCTCGAAGCGCGGCAATGCCTCGTCGGGCCAGGCCGTGACCAGGCGTTCCGCGTCGGGGATGCGCTCGGCATTGTTGAAAGCCGTGCGTGGATCGACCACCGACACCGTGAACCCGGCCGCGCGCGCCATGGTGGTGAGCGCGACGGCGATGTGCACTGCGCCGATGACGACCAGCTGCGGGGAGGGAACGATCGGATCGACGAAGACGCGCATCCCCGAGATCGCCTCGACGCCGGGGAGCCCGGACGCGATGCGAGGTCTCGCCGCCGCGACCGTCTCGGCCACGGTGGACGTACCGCCGAGGCTGCCCACGAGGCCGCCGTCGGCGGTCGCCGCGGCGCGGCTGCCGGCGTGCTCGCCGTCCAGCGCGGTGAGCAGGGCGACTGGCCGGGACGTCTCGATCGCCTGACGCACCGATTCAATGACCGGGTCCGACCCGTCGCTCTCGAGCGTCTCGACGAAGATGTCGACCTCGCCACCGCACGACAGGCCCACCGCCCAGCCCATCTCATCGCTGATGCCGTAGTGGAGCAGGCGGGGAGGGGCGTCTCCGGCGATCGTCGCCTGTGCCTCGAGCACCACGGCGGACTCGAGGCAGCCGCCGCTCACCGAGCCGGCCATCCGGCCGTCGCGACTCACGAGAAGGCGCGCACCCATCGGGCGGGGAGTCGATCCGGACGTGCCGACCACGGTCGCAACCGCGACCAACGGGTCACCCTCGCTCCACTCGTTCAGCGTCGGAAGCAGATCTCGCATGTCATGAGTATCCACCGCCACGGCTCATGGCCACAAGCCGTCGCTTTGTCCCACAGTGCACAATTCGGGGAATGCAAATCGAGAACTCGTTCGCCGTTAAGGCGGATCCCGATCGCGTCTATGAATTCCTGCTCGACGTCAACAACGTGGTCGGCTGCGTTCCCGGTGCGGAATTGTCTGAGGTGGTCGATCCCAACACCTTCAAGGGCAAGGTTCGGATCAAGGTCGGCCCCGTGACCGTGAGCTACAACGGCACCGCGCGGATCACCTCGCGCGATGCGGCGACGCGCACCGCGACACTCGAGGCCGAGGGTCGTGAGACCACCGGCTCCGGGTCCGCACAGGCGTCCACACAGATGGCGGTCGCCCCCGACGGGGAGGGCTCGACGGTCACCCTGACGACGGATTTCACCGTCGTCGGGCGGGTCGCCCAGTTCGGTCGCGGCATCATGGAGGATGTCTCGCGCCACCTGGTGGGACAGGCGGCCGAGTGCATTCAGGCGAAGCTCGAGGCTCCGCCGGCAGGTGCGACGCCGGAACCCGCCGCCGGTTCCAACGGGTCGGCCGCCACCGCCGCCCCGAGCACCCCGCCGCCGGCGGCCGCGTCGCAGCCGGCCGCGCTCGACGCTGTCGCGCTCGGGCGCGCCGTTGCGAAGGAACGCCTGAACCGCATGAAGGTCCGGCCGCAGATGATCGCGATGGGGTTCGCCGTGCTGATCAGCCTGCTGTTGCTGCGCCGCCTCCGGCGGTCGCGGCGGCGGCGCCGCGAGGCGAACGGCTGACGCGGCGAGGAAGCTGAGCGAGCAGCCTGCCCAGGGCGTCGAGCGCCTGGACGCTGTGGGCGCTCAGGAAATCGTCGCAATGGGGCAGCGCGGCGGCCATCCCGCGGGTCTCCGGTTGGTAGACGCTGCTGCCCAGCAGCGGGTTGAGCCAGATCAGGCGGTGGCAGCTGCGGCGCAGCCGGGCCATCTCGCGCCCGAGCTGCTCGGGGTCGCCCCGGTCCCAGCCGTCGCTGATGATGAGGACCACGGCGCCATGGCCGAGCACGCGCCGGGCGTGATCACGCTGGAAGGTGTGCAGCGCGTCGGCGATGCGCGTCCCACCGCCGATGTCGTGCACCTGACCGGCGACGTGATCGAGCGCCGAGTCGATGTCGCCATGGCGGAGGAGGTGTGTGATTCTGGTCAGATGTGTCGAAAACGCGAAGGTCTCGACGCGCTCGCGCCTGCCGATCGCGTGAGCGAACACGAGCAGGTGGCGTGAGTACCGGTCCATCGAACCGCTGACGTCGCAGAGGATCACGATCGGCCGGCGCTTGGTGCGCGCGCTCGCGCGCGCCAGCCGCTGGGCATCGCCCCCCTGGCGCGCCGCGGCCCGCATGGTGCGGCGGAGCTCCACGGTTCCGCGGCGGTCGGCGCGCAGCCGCCGGGTCCTTCGCTCGGCGACCCGCCACGGGGACTGGCGCAGGAGCCGGCGCACGGAGGCCAGCTCCTCCCAGCTCATCTCGCGGAAGTCGCGCCGGCGGAGCAACTCATCGGCGCTGTACCCGGTGCTCGACGCGGGTGGTCCCTCCACCTCGCGCGCGACGCCCGGTGAGGAGAGCCCGAGCGCGTTCATCCACGCCAGCGCCTGTTTGGGATCGAGCGCCAGGGGGCGGCTCCGTCCCGGAATCGAACCCGCCCTGCCTTCGCCACCCGGCCTCGAGAAGAAGAGGTCGAACGCCGCGTCGAACACCGGACCTTCATCGCGCCGGGTCACGAACACAGCGCGCAGCGCGTAGCGGACCTCGTCGGGGTGTTCGAGGTTGATCGCGAGCAGTGCCTCGCACGCATCGCCGACGCGATCGGAGCCGGTGGTGAGGCCGGCATCACGGAGCAGACGCGCGAACAGCGTCACGCTCGCAACCGGGTCAGGGGCGTTGCCGATCACCGTCCTGCGTGCTCCGCGATCGCCTCCTCGCTCCGCTGGAGGTCCTCCTGGTGCTTCACCGCCGCGCCCATGGTCTCGCGCAAGGCTTCCGGCGTCGCCTCGGTGTGACCCAGGGCCGCCAACGCTCGCGCCCAGTCGACTGTTTCTGCCACTCCTGGCACTTTGTAGAGGTCGAGGCCGCGGAGTCGCTGGGTGACCTCGGCCACCTGGCGGCCGAGCCGCTCGGACACCTCGGGAGCGCGCACCCGCACGATGGCAACCTCGCGCTCGAGGTCGGGGTAGTCGATCCAGTGATACAGGCAGCGGCGCTTGAGCGCGTCATGGACCTCGCGTGTGCGATTCCCGGTGAGGATCACAAGCGGTGGATGGGTCGCGCGGATGGTCCCGAGCTCGGGGATGCTGATCGCGTAGTCGGCGAGGATCTCGAGCAGGAACGCCTCGAACTCCTCATCGGATCTGTCGATCTCGTCGATGAGCAGCACCGGCGCAACCGCGTCGTGGTTGTCGATGGCGTCGAGCAGGGGGCGTCGCAGCAGGAACTCCGGCCCGAAGACATCCTGCTCGGCGCGCACCCGATCCTCGCGTTCGCCCACGAGCCGGATGTGGAGCAGCTGGCGCGCGTAGTTCCACTCGTACGCCGCGTGCGCGAGGTCGATCCCCTCGTAGCACTGCAGGCGGATGAGGCGGGCACCGAGACCGGCGGCCAGCGCGCGCGCCGCCTCGGTCTTGCCCACGCCGGCCTCACCTTCGAGGAAGAGCGGCTTGTTGATGCGCATCGCCACCAGGATCGCCGTCGCCAGCCGCCGGTCACAGAGGTAGTCGTGGGCAGCCAGCAACTCGATGACCGCGTCGACAGATGCGGGCTGTGCGGCATCGGCCGGCGCGTTCACTCGTTCAGGGTGACGAGTCGGCGGCAGCGCGGTCAAGCCGCGCGCGGTCAGATGGCGTAGACGTCGATCTCGGTCGCTTTCACCACCGCGTAGACGACGCCGCCCTCGGCGAGGCGGAGCTCCGCGGCTGCGGCCGGCGTGACCTCCGCGATCAGCGGCACCGGTCCTTCGAGGCGGATCCGCCAGCGATCCCCTTCCGGGTCGATCCCGGCGACCGTGCACCGCAGGACGTTTCGCGGACTGCCGGCGGGTGGCTGACGGTAGAGCGCCACCGCCCGGGGCTGGATGGTCGCCAGCGCGGCGCCGTGCACGTCGGTTGCGACCGTGAGCGAGGACCCGTCGTCGAGCCGGATCGCGCCGTCCGATACGGCCCCGCGGAGGAGGTTCAACCCGGCCATGCGCGCGATCCAGGCGGATCGCGGCCGCGCGGACACGTCGCCGAAGGGACCCTCCTGGGTGACCCGGCCGTCCTCGAGCACGATGACGCGGTCGGCGAGCGACGCGGCTTCGAGCGGGTCGTGGGTGACGAGCAGGCGCACGCCCGTGAACGAGGAGAGGCGCTCGCGAAGCGCTCGACGCAGCTCCAGCCGTCCCGAGGCGTCGACCGCGGCGAGCGGCTCGTCGAGCAGCAGCGCACGTGGATCCGTGACGAGGACGCGCGCCAGCGCGGCTCGCTGCGTCTGGCCGCCGCTGAGCGCACCGGGCCGGGAGCGGGCGTAGCTCGCGAGGTCCACGCGTTCGAGCCACTCTGCAGCCCTGGCGTTCGCCTCCTTCCGTTTCATCCCTCGCGCTCGCAGCCCGAAGGCGACGTTGTCGAGCACGCTGAGATGGGGGAAGAGCCCATGATCCTGGAAGACGAACCCGACCCTGCGGGCCTCGGGGGTCTGCCGGGTCCCAGTCGCCGTGTCCTCGAACACCGCTCCGTCGATCTCGACATGCCCCTCGTCGACGGGCACGAGACCCGCGATGATCCGGAGCAGGGTCGTCTTGCCCGCACCGTTCGGACCGAGCACCGCGACCGTGACGTCGGAGTCGACGGAGAGATCGCAGTCGAGGCGGAGGCTTCCCAGTTGCGTCCGGACCCGGGCGCGCATGGTCATCGCAGTGCACCAAGCCAGCGGTCGCGCAACGCGACGAGCACCAGCACCGAGATCACGAGGAGCAGCAGCGAGAGGGTGATCGCCATGCCGATCTGGCCCGATCCCTCGAACGAGCTGTAGGCGGCGATCGGAAGGGTCTCGGTCGTGCCCGGAAAGCTTCCGGCGAACGTGATCGTCGCACCGAACTCGCCCAGCGCCCGCGCCCAGCACAGCGCTGCGCCGGCTGCGATCGATGGTGCCGCCAATGGCATCGTGACCTGCCAGAACCGTCGCCATGGGCGAGCCCCGAGGGTCGCGGCAACCTCCTCCAGGTGGTCGTCACGCTGCCGCAGGCCCGCCTCGACGGTGATCACCAGGAAGGGGAACCCGACGAACGCCTCGGCGATGGCGGCGCCGGCGGTGCTGAATGGCAGGACGATCCCGAAGTGATCGAGCACCGTCCCGATCGGCGTGGTCCGGCCTAGAGCCGTCTGCAAGGCGATGCCGCCGACGACCGGGGGCAGGACCAGTGGCAGGGTCACCAGCCCACGGATGACCCGGCGTCCCGGAAGTGATGTCCTTGCGAGGAGGTAGGCGAGCGGGACGCCGATGATCAGCGCGATCACAACTGCGATGGCCGAGCACTCCAGCGAAAGGCGTAGCGCGGTGAGCACGTCGGCCGACGCCACCTGGGACGGAAGGTTGCTCCAGTCGACGTGAGTGAGCAGTCCGATCAGCGGCAGGGCGATGAACAGCACGGCCACCGCGGCCGGAATCAGGAGACCGAGGAGAGGGCGTCGCGTGACGCCCCGGTTCACGATGCCTTCAGGAATCCGTCGGCCAGCAACTGGTTGTGCACGTCTCCCGAGACGGCCGAGGTCGCGAAGGCCGCGGCTACGGTCCGGTTCGTGCTCGCCTTGACCACGGCGATCTCGTACGTGCCGACGACGTTCTGCGCGACCGGGATCGGGATGCCGGTCACCTTGCCACCCGCCGTCACCACGTCGGTCACGAAGACGAGGCCCGCGTCGGCGTTGCCCGATTCCACCTGTTCGACCACTTCGGCATCGTCGAGTTGCAGTGACTTGGGTGTGATCTTGATGTTCGCGGCCGTGAGCGCCTTGGCGGCATAGTCGCCGACTGGAACGCTCGGCGCAGCGAGCACCACCGAGAGGCCCGGCGTTGCGAGATCGGCGAGGGTCTTGATGCCCTTCGGATTGCTCGGCGCGACGATGATCTCGAGCTCGTTCTTGCAAAAGGCCTCAGGGGTGTTGACCAGCCCGGCGGTCACGAGCTGCTGCATCGTCGCGGTGTTGGCGGTGGCGATCACGTCGGCCGGGGCGCCGTTGACGATCTGCGTGACCAACGTCTGGGAGCTGCCGTACGAGTACTCCGCCTTGAAACCCGGGTGCTCGAGCTCGAGCCCCTTCTCAGCGGTGTTGAACGCAGCCGTCAGCGACGACGCGGCGAACACGGTGATCGATCCGCTGAAGGGGTCAGGCGAGGCCGAGGTGGCGGCAGGAGCCGACTCGCAGGCGGCCAGCACGATCGCGGCACCACCGGAGAGCAGCAGCGGGCGGCGAAGCGTTCTCATGTCCTCCGCGGCTGTGGTTCCGTGGATGGAGGCAGTTCGATCACGACGTTGGTGGCTTTCACGGAGGCGACGGCGAGCATCCCCGGGACCAGTCCGAGCTCCGCGACGGCCTCGCTGCTGATCAGCGAGCTGATACGGTACGGCCCGGCCTGGAGCTTCACGTGCGCCATCACCCCGTCGGTGGCGACGTCGGTGACGAGTCCGAGGAAGTGATTGCGCGCGGACTCGGTGACCGGCATGGTGGGGTGGTTGCGGGCGAGCTCCACGGCGAACCTGGCGAGCGCGACGCCGTCGACGAGCCGGTGGCCACCTTCGGTCCGCACCGTGTCCATGCGGCCGGCGTCCGCCCAGCGCCGCACGGTGTCGACGCTGACCCCGAGGAGTTCCGCAGCCTGGCCCATCTTGTATGTCGGCATGGGCCGCGACCTTAGCGCAAAAGCGGCCTTCTCTTCAAGCGGGCCTCGCTATTGCGGCATAGCTGGGGAAAAACCTCTACTCGTGCGACACCACGGTGACCGCGTGCACGACGTCACTGACGAAGAGGGGAGCCGGGTAGATCACGCGCACGTAGCCCTGCGGGTCGATGACGTCGAGGTAATTGGTCTTCGGCGGCTCGAGCGGCTCGCCCCACTTCAGCCAGGTGATCTTCAGCGTGGCATCGGGCCCGAGCAGCCAGTGCCAGCCGGGATCCCACTGGGTCGTGAGGTTGGTCTTGATGAACTGCGAAACGTTGGCCGCCGTGCGGTCGGGCATGACGCTGACGATGAGCAGGATCGGTTTGATCGTCTTGGGCAGCGCCTGCTCCACGGCCACAATGTCCCGGCCGAGGATCGGGCAGAGATTCACGCAGAGTGGGTCCATGAAGGCAAGCAGCACCACATGCCCCTTCTCGTCGGCAAGTGAGACCGGGTTGCCGTTCTGGTCGACGAGTCCGGTGAGCGGGGGCGTCGGCTGGCGGGTCAACGGTGCGCCGATGACGTCGGCCGACGGCGTGAGGCTGACCTTGGCCGATGTGGTCGTCGCACGTGGATGGAGCGACAACGACATCAGTCCCCCGATCGCCAATCCACCGGCGAGTGCGAGCACGATGAGCAGCGCCTGCCCACGCTTGGATCGAGTGATGGCCCCGAGGCTCCCCGAGGGTTTCATCCACAAACCTCGCTCGCGGCTACGGCTGCTTGATGGTTGGGTAATCGCCAGCCAGACATCCTGCCGGCGAGCGCGGCGCCAATTATGGCTTGGTTGACCCGGTCGGGTGACGGCTCCGACGAGTGAGCCGTATGCTCCGGGCGTGATCGCGAATCGGCAGACGAGGGTTGCCGCGTCAGGTGGCGTCCTGCTGGCGCTCGTCGGTCTATTCGCCGGCCACACGCTCGAGTACCTGCGGGTCTGGGGTTCCGCCGGGATCGTCGCGTCGATGACCAACCCGGTACACGCCTACATGCTCCCCGTCGCCGGCATTCTCGTGGCCGTGAGCGCCATGTGCGCCTACCGCCTCGCTCGGGCATGGCGCGCCCTCAACCGGCGCCTGGACCGAGCGGCCGCCGGCGTGCGCCGGCTCTGGCGCGGAAACGCGGAGGAAGAGCAGGGCGCGCCGGCGCTGCCGTCGACGCCGGGAACACGACTCGTCGCCATCTGGCTGCCACTTGCGGCGCTGCAGATCGCCCTCTACCTCGTGCAGGAGAACGTCGAGGCGGTGGCGCGTTCGCAGCCGGCTCCCGGACTCGGCGCCATCACCGGGATCCACTGGGCCGCCCCGTTCGTCCACCTCTATGTGTCGCTGCTGCTCGCCTGTGGGGTTCGCATCTGCCAGATTCTGTTCCGCAGGCGCATTGCCGAGATCGAGCGTGTCGAGGCGCTCCTGCGCGCAGTCAGCCGCCGCCGGCGAATCGCTGCCGCCGCGGCCGCCTCTCCAATTGCCCGCCACGTCTCGCCGCTCGACCGGCTTGGACTCCATCTCTGGCGAAGGCCACCCCCGCCGCTCCCCGGCTTCTGACCGGCGTCCGTGAGCTTCGGCTCACCTTCGATCGCTCACCAAACGAGGAGTTACTCACGTGGGGAAACGCAGCATTCGAGCGTCCGCGGTTGCCGCCGCGACGCTGATCGCCCTGGCGACGTCACCGGTGGTCGCCTCGGCCCATTACGTGTTCACGGCCGGCAGGTACCGCCTCGCCATCGGCTGGCAGAGCGAGCCCGCGTCGGGTTCCGACACCTACGTCGATGCACAGAACGCCATCCAGGTCTTCGTCGACATCGCGTCGCCGAGCAACCCGCACGGCACCCCGGTGAGCACACTCAACCAGGACTGCTCGCATCCGGATTTCCAGGTCACCGTGAGCATCGGCACAACCACGAGCAGCCCCTTCTGTCCGGCATCCGCCTACGACGGGGACACCGGGAACGGCAGGCTGGACGAGTACGACTATCCACTGATCCCGACCGTGGTCGGAACCTACACGTTCCACATCTTCGGCAGCATTGACGGTACGGCGATCGACCAGACCGTGAAGTCAGGACCGACCACGTTCGACTCGATCGCGGACTCAAGTTCCGTGGAGTTTCCGGTTGCGGTGCCCGCCGTCGCGCAGGTCGCGAACAAGGTCGACGCCGTGAATCAGCGCGCGGCCTCCGCGCTGGCGAGCGCACGGTCCGCGTCCGCTGCGGCCGCCGGCGCGCAATCAAGTGCCTCGGGAGCGAGCGTCCTCGCGATCGTCGCGCTCGTGGTGGCGGTGGTCCTGAGCGGCGCCAACCTGGTCATCGGACTCCGGCGCCGGAGGACGTAGGCGTGCGCGTGGGACGTGCACCGGCGGTTGCGGCATCGCTCGCGTTCGCGGTGGTCCTCGCCGCGCCGCTCGGAGCGTCCGCGCACGCGCTGCCGCAGAGCGCCGTTCCCCCCGAGGGCGCCGAGGTGCAGACCGCGCCCACAGTCGTGGAGATCACCTTCGGGGAGACGCCGGACCCGCGTCTCTCGACCATCACCGTCGTCAACCAATCCGGGTCGAGTGTCGTTGCGGGGTCGACGGTTGCCGTCCCTAGTCATCCCCTCGAGCTGGAGGTCCCGCTCGATCACATCGGCACCGGCGTGTACACCGTGACGTGGAAGACGGTCTCCGAAGTCGACGGGCACCTGGCTACCGGCGCATACGCGTTCGGTGTCGGCGTGTCGGCGGCCGGCGCCAATGCGCATGCCGCACGGTCGGTTGTGTCGCCGCCTCCGTCCGTCCTTGCCGTGGCCGGCCGATGGCTGTTCTTCATTGGACTGCTGGGAATCCTCGGTGTGGTCGCGACGTGTCTCGTCGCCCTTCGAGACATCCCAAGGTTCGCGATCCGCGGGTTGATCGCGACGTGGATCGTCGCGGTGCTCGGCGCGGCAGCGGTGGTGGAGGCCGAGCGCGAGGCGGCGTCCATCAGCTGGGCAGCGGTGTTCTCGACATCACTGGGCACGGTGGTCGTCGAGCGGATCGCGGCGCTCGTCGTGGCCGCAGTGGGCATCGCGGCGGTGCTCGCGCTCGGAGGAAGGGCACGGCGCGTCGGCCTGGTTGTCGCTGGCGTCGGTGGTGCCGCATCGATGTGGGTCGATGTCGCGGCCAGCCACGCGGGGGCGCAGTCTCCGGTCACCGCCAATCTCCTGATCCAATGGGCGCATATCGTCGCGGCCGGGGTGTGGATCGGGGGCCTGCCGGTACTGATCCTCGCTCTTCGCGGCCAACCATCCGACCTCAAGGCGCGCGCGGTGCGGCGATTCTCCACGACGGCAGGGATTGCCATCGTGGTGGTTGCGGTGACGGGCACGTTCCGTGCGGTGATCGAGGTGGGCTCGGTCGGGCACCTCTTCGGCACGGCGTTCGGGGTCCTGGTGCTGGTCAAGGTGGCGCTCTTCCTCGTGCTGGCCGTGCTCGGCGCCGTCAATCGGTTCGGCAATGTCCCGCGCGCGCTGAGCGTCCTGACGGGCTTGCGACGCGTCGCGTCCACGGAGGTCGTCGCCGGGATCGCGGTGGTGGTCGTGGCCGCCGCGCTGGTGAATGTGGCGCCGCCGATCGCCTCGGCGCCACCGGCGAGCACCGAGCGGTCGACGCAGCTCGTGGCGAGCGGGAGCGACTTCGCGACCACCGTCAAGGTGCGACTCATGGTGTCGCCCGGGAGCGCGGGGTTCAACGATTTCACGCTTCGCGTCACCGACTACGACACCGGCGCGCTCGTGCACGCGAGCTCGGTGCAGCTCGAGTTCGCGCAGCCGCTCCGGCCACAGCTCGGTCAATCGACGCTGGCACTCCGGCGCCAGGTCGACGGCACCTTTGCGGCCCGCGGCGGCAACCTCGCGATCGCGGGCATCTGGGAGGTTGCGGTGATCATCGAGAACGCTGACCACTCGACCGAGGTCCACCTCCAGCTCACCACGACCACAGCCGCCCCGATCGTCACCGCCACGCGGTTCAGCGGCTTGCCGACGCTCTACTCGATCCAGTTGCAGCACGGCTGGCTCGCGCAGGTCTACATCGACCCCGACAAACCGGGTGCTGACGAGTTCCACGTTACGTTCTTCACGAACGCGAACGAGACGAGTGAGATTCCGATCGCAACCACCACGATCGGCATGACGCCGCCGGGGGGGTCGCCGACGATCCTGGTGAGCCGCCGGCTCGACCCGATCGGCCACTTCGTCGCCGATGCCGATGTTCCTGCCGGGGCCACCCGCTACGACGTCATCGCCACGACCACGTCGGGCGTCGCCATCGCGACCTACGTGACGATCACGCCGGGGTCGTGACCCTGGTCAGCTGACCGCCGAGCGGATCACCTCCGCCACGACCGCCGGCTTCTCGAGATAGGGCAGGTGCGCCATCCCCTCGAGCACCGTGAACTGCGCCTGGGGAAGCCAGTCGGCAAGCTGCTTCGACCGCGCCACGATGAAGGGCAGGTCGAGGTCGCCGCAGGCGACGGTCACGGGGACAGTGATCTCTTCGAGCCGCGGCCACGCCGCCATCCCGCTCTTCCCTGATTCCTCGGGAATGTCGTTCTTCAGTGCGATGGCGTTCATGGCGAGTGCAAGAGCCCGCGCCGGTCCGGTGACGCGCCCCTCCGGCGCGCTCGGGCCGTCGAGCCAGAGCCACATCTCGATGCGGTTGATCTCATCGATGTCACCCGACGTCTGGGCCGCTTCCCACAGGCGGACGAGCCGATCGGTATCGGCGTCGAAGGTGCTCGGTTCGGGTGCCCCACTCACCGCCGGAGCGAGCAGCACCAGCCCGGCCACACGTTCGGGCGCTGCCAGCGCCGCGTCGATGGCTATCTCGCCACCCATGGAACTGCCCACCAGCCAGACCGGGCCGGTCGCGACCTGGTCGAGCACCGCGTTGAGGTCATCGAGGTGCGAGAAGCCGTAGGTGGCGCCCGAGGTCTGCCCGTAACCACGCAGGTCGTAGGCGACGACGCAGGTGGCCGGCTCGAGCGCCTCGGCGACGCCGTACCACGACCGGCGGTCGGTCACGCCCGAGTGGAGCAGGACGACGGGCCGGCCCTCGCCTCCCCACCGCTCGCCTGTCAGGGTGGCCGTGCCTCGCTGCACGGTGAACTTCTCCGATGCCACTCGCCCATTCTGACCGGAGTAGGGTGGGCGCGACGTGTTGAGCGCGGGGATCGACGTGGCCAGCGAGGACGCTCGAACCGCGATCTGCTCGATCCGCTGGAGTCCCGAGCACGCCCGAATCGAGCCACTCGGGCCACCCGGAGCGTCCGACACCGAGATACGGGAGTGCCTTGCGATCGCGGACCGCGTGGGCGTCGACATCCCGCTCGGCTGGCCGAGCGCGTTCGTGGAATCGCTGAACCGGCACCACCGCGGCGAGGCGTGGGACGCCCCCGGCCCTGCCGCCGGAATGGCCGCGTTGCGGCTCCGCGCAACCGACCGCTGGCTGACCGAGCACGCGCGGCGTCCCGGGGAGCCCACGGCCCGCTGCCACCCGATGAGCGTCTCCACGAATCTCATCGCCATCCCCGCGGTGCGCATGGCGCGCGTCCTCGGTCCGGTGGATCGCAGCGGCGCCGTCAAGGTGATCGAGGTCTACCCGGCTGCGGCGCTCTTCGTCTGGGGCCTCCCGTATCGCGGCTACAAGGGCTCGAGACAGGACCGGCGCGCGGCGCGTCACGCCCTGCTGCGACAGCTTCGCGCCGCCGCGCCCTGGCTCACCGCGACGCGCACGGAGGATTGGGAGCGGATTCGGGAGAACGATCACGAGCTGGACGCGCTCGTCGCGGCACTGGTGGCGCGCGCGAAGGACCGTGGACTCTGTGACGAGGACTACAACGCGGCGTCCGTGGAGGCGCGCACTGAAGGATGGATCACGCTGCCGCGGCCCGATGCGCTGGTCGAGCTGAAGCCCGGTGCACGGTGAATGGTCACGGCGTTGTCGAGAAGCGAGCGCGGTTAGCCGACAGGGCCGGCTCCGCGAGCTCGCGATGGGATGATCCAGGGGATGGCTGTTGACGGCGACGATGTGCGCGACCGGTCACTCCGACCCGTGCACGGACAGCTGTCCTACCTGCAGATTCCCGCGAAGAACGTGCAGCGCTCGGCCGAGTTCTACGCGCGCGTCTTCGGCTGGCTCATCGAGCACCCGCACCCGGGTTTCGATGCGCCGGGCTTCATCGGCCAGTGGGTGACCGACCGGCCGCCCGCCCGGGAAGCCGGCATGCTGCCGTGGTTGCACGTCGACGACATGGAGGTGGCGATGAAGCTCGTCCGGGCTCACGGCGGCGTGGTCCTCGAGCATCCGACCCCGGACGGACCTGAGCGTCTCCTGGCAACCGTGCGCGACCCGGGGGGCAACGTTCTCGGCCTGGTGCAGCTCGTCTCCCGCTGACACGCGGGGATTGGGCTCAGAGAGCGAGCAGCACGCTCGGATGCGTCACGTGGCGATGTCCGCACGTGATGCACTTCAACTCAGCCCGGACCGCACGCCCAAGGCGTTGCGCCTGCCGATGCTCCCCCTGGGGGACGTGCACCGTCAGCGGTATGAGCCTCGCGCCACCACAACGAGCACACTCAACTCGACGTCCATGCTTCGCCCCTTTCACCGGGGCCATTTTGCCACCGCGGCCCCTGGCGGTCAACGTGTCGCGAACTAAACGGCGGCGCCGGCGAGAGCCACCGCGACACCGATCGCGCCGGAGACGACGAGGCTGCTGACGACGCCGCGGCGGACTACGAACAGCCACACGAGCACCCCGGCGAGCAGCGGGATCTGCCAGATGTGCTGCAATTCCAGCCCCAGCGGGATGGTCGAACCCGCGATCGCGCCGACCACAGCCGGCCCTGCGCCACTGAGAAACGACTGCATCGTCGTGTTCGCGCGGATCCGGTCGAATCGCGGACCGCCGGCGAGTACGAAGATGAACGAGGGGGCGAACGCGACCAGCACCGCGAACAGACCCCCCGCGATCCCCGAGGCGGCGTAGCCGACAACCGCAACGGTGAGGACGACAGGTCCCGGTGTGACCTGACCGAGCGCGACGGCGTCGAGAAACTGAGCGCCGGTCATCCAGTGGTACGTGGTCACCGCGTCGTGCTGCATGAGCGGGACGATCACAAAGCCGCCGCCATATGAGAGCGCGCCCACCTTGAACGCCACCCATGCCAGAGCGCCGAGGCCGCCGAGCGCGACGGTGCGCACGCCGAGCGTCGGGAGCAACACGGTGATCGACCCGGGTGACACCGGGGAGCGTCCACCCTGCGCGAGGACGGCGATCTCGATGAGCCCGCACGCGAGGAGCACCAGAACCAGGTAGGGTCCGATCGTCGCGGGGGAGACCGCCCCCACGACGGCGTAGGCAACCCAGCGCGATTGCGCGGCGCGCGACGCCCCGGTGCGTCTCCAGCTCGACGGCGTCAGACCCCAGGCGGCGTGCAGCGCCACCGCCGGAACCGCCGCACCCGCGCCGGCGGCGGCGCCGAGAATCCAGACGGGCGGATGGGATGCGAGGAAGACCGCCGACAGCACCAGGATGAGCACCATCCCCGGGGCGATGAAGCAGACTCCGCCGAGGATCGCTCCGGCCGCTCCTCTGAGCCGCCACGCGCAGAAGATCGCGAGCTGCGTCGACGCGGGGCCGGGGAGGAGGCTCGTGGCCGCGATCCCATCCTCGAACTCCTGCGCGTCGAGCCAGCCGCGTTGCTCGACGCACATCCGACGCAGCAGGGTGATGTGCGTCGGCGGACCGCCGAAGCCGACGCAACCGAGACGGAGCCATTGGCGAGCGATCGTCACGAGCGACACCCTGTCCGGGATCTCCGCGCGGCTGCGCTCGAGCACGGAGCCCAGCTTATTGAATCGTCAGCGGCTGGCCCCGCCGGAAGCTCGCCCGCCCGAACCCTTGGATGTACTCATAGGCTAGGCGCAGTGGAACGTATGAGCCTCTGGCGAGCCATCAACGAGGGGCTCGCGCCCGCGCAGCCTTGATTCATCTCGACGCAGCCCGATTGCTCGTGGTCGCCGCCGCCGCGCTGATCGCCGGTGCGGTCAACGCCGTCGCCGGCGGGGGAACGCTGCTGTCGTTTCCCGCCCTGCTCCTCCTCGGGTTCCCGGCGTTGACCGCGAACGTCACCAACACGCTGGGGCTGCTTCCCGGGTATGCCGGAGGCAGCGTCGCGTACCGCGCGGAGCTCAGGGTCCAGCGTGAACGGGTCCGATTCCTCGGCCCCGTCAGCATCGCCGGCGCTGTCGTCGGCGCCGTCCTGCTCACGCGCACATCCAACCGCGTGTTCGGGGCGGTCGTGCCGTGGCTGATCCTGCTCGCCTGCGCCCTGCTCCTTCTCCAGCCTCTGGTCACCTCGCGGGTCACCAGACACCGCCCGGAGCAGGAACAGCACCGCTCGCCCGTCCTCGCGGCGGCGCAGTTCCTCGCCGGCGTCTACGGCGCCTTCTTCGGCGCGGCGCTGGGGGTGGTGATGCTTGGGGTGCTCGGGCTGTTCATCCGCGATGACCTGCAGCGGATCAACGCGCTGAAGGGCGTGCTGTCGCTGATCATCAATGTCGTTGCGGCCGTCTATTTCGCGTTCTTCGGGCCGGTGTCCTGGATCGCAGTCCTGGTCATGGTGCCAATGAGCGCCGTCGGTGGATTCATCGGCGTCACGGTGGCGCGGCGTCTGCATCCCGTGGTCTTGCGCACCGTGGTCGTGGTGCTCGGCGTTGCGTTCGCACTCCACGAGCTGTTGTAGCCGAAGCCCTCAGGAGAGGCGGCGTTCGGTAGCCCAGCGCGTCAGCTGATGACGCGTCGACAGCTGCAGCTTGTGCAGCACGGACGACACGTGACTCTCCACCGTCTTGACAGAGATGAAGAGCTCACGGGCGATTTCCTTGTAGGTGAAGCCGCGCGCGATGAGGCGGAGCACCTCCCGCTCGCGCGGGGTCAGCTGATCGAGTTCGGCATCGAACGACGGTTGTTCCTGGTCAGCTGCGGGCAGAGCCGCGAAGGCGTCGAGCACGAAGCCGGCCAGCCGCGGAGAGAAGACGGCCTCGCCGTCGGCCACGCGATACACCGCATCGACAAGCTCGGCGCCGGAGATCGTCTTGGTCACGTAGCCGCGAGCGCCGGCGCGGATCACGGCGATGACATCCTCGGGCGCGTCTGACGCGGAGAGCGCGAGGAATCGCACCTGCGGGTGCGTTGCCTTGAGTGCGGTGACCACGGCGTGGCCGCCGCCGCCGGGCAGGTGCACGTCGAGGAGAACCACGTCCGGCTCGCATGCCGCAATCCCGTCAATGGCAGGCACCACGTCCGCGGCCTCACCGATGACGTCCACGTCGGTGCCCAGCTCGGCGCGCACCCCGGCGCGGAACAGTGCGTGATCGTCGACGATGAAGACCCGCGGTCGTCTCCGCCGTGGGGAAGTCATGCCGGTGCCGGCTGGCCGACCCCGGCCGAGCGAGGCATCGCCAACTTGACCTCGGTGCCCGCCCCGAGGCCGCTCCGCACGCTCGCCGTGCCGCCGCGCCGGACCATGCGGGCATGCACGGACTCCGACAGCCCCTTGCGATCCGCGGGCACGGCCGCGGGGTCGAATCCGCGTCCCCGGTCGCGCACGAAGAGCGACACCTCGTCGGGCTCGACCTCGGCGTAAAGCGAGATGACCTGGGCTCCGGACCATTTCGCCGCGTTGACAGTCGCCTCGCGCGCCGCGGCCAGCAGCGCCTGCAGGTCAGCGTCGACCGCGCAATCGCCGACCGTCACCACCTCGACGGTCACGCCGTGCTGCGCTTCAACCTCGCTCTGGATGAGCCGCACCCCGGAGGCGAATGTGGTGTCCGCGGTCATCGAACCGGGGGCGCGACCATCGAACAGCCAGGACCGCAGCTCGCGCTCCTGAGCCCGGGCGAGCTGGATCACCTGGTGCGGGTCGGTGGCCCGCCGCTGGATGAGCGCGAGGGTCTGCAGGACGGAATCGTGGACTCTCGACGCCATGTCGGCACGTTCCTCGGCGCGGATTCGTGCCTGTCGTTCGGCGACGAGGTCGCGACCGACGCGGAGCCACCACGGCCCCAGCACGACCACCATTGCGGCGATCACGAGAATCACGCCGGCGAGCGGCCGGAGCAGTGCCGCACTCGTGTGCCCGACGAGCAGCGTGATCACGCCGGCGAGCAGGAGCACCGCCCCGATCAGTGCCCGCAGTGCCACCCGCGAGCGCCGCGTATCGCCGGTGAAACCGATGAACGGATCGGCGAGGCGTCGCAACGTCGCCTGCTCCTCCGGCGGAGCGTTTCTCGAGATCAGCACGGCGCCGACGACGCTGATCACGAAGGCCCAGGCGACCGAGCCGAGCCACCCTGCTCCCGCGAGGGACACCAGCACGAACAGCGCGATGAGCAGCGACGCGAGACCGGCGGCAAGCGTGATCCCCGTCCGGTCGCCGAGCGCCCGGGTGCCGATGCTCGATGTCTCACCGGTCGCCGGAACGAGCAACCAGGCAACGAAATACGCGGCGACGCCGAATCCCCCCACGAGCGCCGCGATGACGAACACGGTGCGTACAACCGTGACGTCGACACCCGTTCTGACCGAGACGCCGGCAGCGACGCCGCCCAGCAGGCGGTCCTGAGGGACGCGGCGCCACGACCCTTTGTGCCGCTTGGTCCGGGTCTGCTCCGCCATGGATCCATGATGGGCCTCGCACGCGTGCGCGGCTATTGGGAAACACCCTGACGCGCCGGGGCAAAGATCAGGGCTGAATCCGGGTTCATCCCGATTGTCCCGTCGCGGCGGCGGGTCTACGGTTGGGTCATGAACACCCCCACCTCGACCCCGACCGGCGACGGCGCCAGCCGTCGAACACTCCACCGCCCCACCACGGATCGGATGATCGCCGGCGTCGCTGCCGGAATCGCCGAGTACTTCGACGTTGACGTCACGATCGTCCGCATTGCGATCGCGGTGCTCACCGTCTTCGGCGGAGCGGGTGTCGCCCTCTACATCGCCGGCTGGCTGTTGATGCCGAACGAGGGCACCGAGCGGTCGATCGCGAACAGGCTCACGGGCACGCGCCGCGCCTGCTCTGAGCGATGAGCGGGCGCGCATACTCGAGGAACAACCCCTGGAGGGAACGGTCATGACCACCCAATGGGCGCCACCGCCTGTTGCACCGCACCGCTCGCCGTCACGGGCCGGCGCGGTGGTCCTTGTTGTCGTCGGCAGTCTCCTGGCACTCATCACGCTGGGGTTGCTCGCGGGCGGCGGTTTCCTGATGTGGGCGGACCACACCCAGCGCGATGCGTCCGGTTACCTCACCTCCGGTACCGGCGCCCTTTCCGCGCCGTCCTACGCGATCGCAACCTCGAGCCTCGACCTCAACATCTCGAATCGCGCATGGCCGGTCGAGCAGAATGCCCTCGGGAACGTGCGTATCACCGCTTCGAGCGCGGCGCCCGCCGGGGTGTTCATCGGCATCGCGCCACGCGCCGCGGCGCTCGGCTATCTCAGCGGCGTCGCCTATGACGGCATCAGCGATGTGGAGTTCATTCCGTACCACGTCACCTATACGCCGCACGGCGGCGGTGCCCCGGCCGCACCGGGCTCCGAAACGTTCTGGCAGGCGCAGGCTTCCGGATCTGGGACGCAAACCCTCACGTGGACTGTCGCACCGGGCCGGTGGATCGTTGTGCTCATGAACGCCGACGGTTCGCGGGGCATTGATGCGCAGGTGTCGGTTGGTGCAACGGCGCCATTCCTGTTCGGGCTCGCGCTTGGATTGCTCATCGCGGGCGGTGTCGCTCTGCTGCTGGCCGTGCTGCTGCTCAGCCTCGGCATCACGCTGCTCAATCGCCGCCAGGACAATGCGCCGCTGGCCGGGGCTGCCCCGCTGCCACCTCCGGCGCCGGCGAAAGCCGCTCAGCTCAGCTACCCCCTTCGCATCTCGGGCCGCCTTGACGAGCCGATGAGTCGATGGCTCTGGCTCGTGAAATGGGTGCTCCTCATCCCGCACTACATCGTGCTGTGGTTCCTCTTCGTGGCGATGTTCGTGCTCACCGTTATCGCGTTCTTCGCGATTCTCTTCACGGGCCGGTATCCACGTGCCATCTTCGATTTCAACGTCGGTGTGCTGCGCTGGGCCTGGCGCGTCGGCTTCTATGGCTACAGCGCGTTGGGCACGGATCGCTATCCGCCCTTCAGCTTTGCTGAGGATGCGAACTATCCGGCGTCACTCGACGTGCCCTATCCGGAGCATCTCTCGCGCGGACTCGTGCTCATCAAGTGGTGGGTGCTCGCGATACCGCAGTACATCATCGTCGCCGTGCTCGCCGGTGGGCTCGGCATCGCAGTGCACCTCTGGGGTCTGATCGCGATCCTCACGCTGTTCGCGGCATTCGCGTTGCTCTTCACGAGCCGCTATCCGACCGGCATCTTCGACTTCGTCATGGGACTCAATCGCTGGGTGTTCCGGGTGCTCGTCTACGTGCTGCTCATGCGCGACGAGTATCCACCCTTCCGGTTCGATCCGGGGAGCGACGAGACACCGCCGGTGCCGAGCGCGCCGCCCGCTCCGTGGCCCGGCCTGATGCCGGCTCCGCCACCGGTGTGACCGGCGTCGTGGTCGCCCGCCTGGCGACTACGCGCCGGCGAACGGCGTGCTCGCACTCAGGCCGAGGTCTCGCTGCACCAGGTTGATCGCGGCCTGCAGGTTGAACTCGTCGCTCGTGAACTGTGCCGTCGGCACAGCGCCGGTGGCGACACCTCCGAGGTCGGTCCGGACGGCGGTCGCGGCATTGACCGCGTCCCGGACGTCGTTCTGTGCCGGCGAGGGGAACTGGATGCTGAGCAGCGTGGTGCTGAAGGTCTGCAGCGCCTGGGCGTAGGAGGCGTCGATGGGCGCCTCGTTGGCGACCGTGTTCGTCCCCGCGGCGACCAGCGACTGGCCCAGCGTGTCCCAGGTGGTCGTGGCCGTGTCCAGCGCCGCCCCCGAATCGGCGTACTGCTGGACGTAGCTCGGGGTCGCGGTGGGGGATGCCCCGCCCGTGGCAGTGCTCCCGCACCCGGCAAGCGCCACGGCCGCGGCGGACCACGCAAAACGCCGCATCGATGGCCAGGACATGACGCCTCCTCCGTGAGCGGCACTGTATGACAGTGGCGCCCCGGCCGGACGTGGCGGTGGGTCTCCCTGGCGCACCAACGCTCAATCAGGTGGGTCGTCGGTGACGATCACCTGGGCTCGGCCGGACGCCTTCGCACTCCGAGCCCGTTTTCGCGCCAAGCCCTCGGCAGCCGCCTGCTCGGCCGGTCCGCGGGCCGGCGCGACCCCCGCTGAAAACGTCACGACGGCATCGCCACATGGTTCGTCGGAACGCGCGCCTCGGATCAGCGCTTCGAGCTCCTCGACCACGCCTGCCACATCCGCGCCCGGGACGATGACCAGAAACTCGTCGCCACCCCATCGCACGACGATCGAATCCGAGGGCAGTGTCAGGAGCTGCCGGGCGACACAGGCGAGTGCCTGATCGCCCGCTTCCCAATTCTGGTCGTCGAGCCCGTTGAGCTCGCGCAGATTGTCGACGTCGACAAACGCCACCACCCGAGGGCCCGCCAGAGCTAGCAGTGCCTCTTTGAGTCCGCGACGGTTTCGGAGGCCGGTCAGATCGTCGTAGAGGCCGAGCGTGGCGCGGTGTTCTGCCGACGCGAGGCGTTGACGGAGATCCTGGGCCTGGCCGGCGAGCTGACCGTCGCGCCGCTCCAGCGACTCCAATCGCTGGTGAAGCTCGCGGTTCGCCTCGACACGGTCCGCCCACTGGACCTCCCAGAGGAGATCGCTGGCCACCGGCTTCTGGCTGGGACCGTGCCGGAACGTGGTGCGCAGGATCAACCGGATCTTCGACTCGCCGATCTCGAGGGGCTGACCGACGACGTCGAGCCGGATCTTTCGCGCCAGTTGCGACAGGCTGTTGTCAGCATCGATGTGATCCGCGAGGACCGCGAACTCGTCGCCGCCAACCCGGGCGACGCAGAGCGGTGGGCGATCGGCAAGGCCCGCGCGGAGCCGACGAGCCACCTCGACCAAGACGTGGTCGCCGAAATCGAATCCGTGCTGCTGGTTGATGCCCCGCAATCCCTCGATATCGGCGAGCACGATGCCGTATCTCTCGCCGTTCGCGCGGCATCGCGCATCGACCGCGGCTTCGACTGCCATGAACTCGTGAATCGTCGCCAGTCCCGTCTGGCGGTCGACGCCATAGGGCGAGCCGTCAGTGTCATCGGTCATGTTGCTCCCATCCCTGTTGTCTGGAAACGATTGCCGGTTGAGTGCTCGGCAACCACATTCATAAGCGTCAGGCGTTGCCGCGCACCACAGGTCGCGTTGTCGCGACCGCCGCGCAACGGAGTGATGCGTCTCGACCTGTGACAGTTTGGTGGTGACGTTCACGCCCCGCTGGGCACGCGCATGCTTCTGGAACACGTCGGCCGACCCGAACCCCCGGTTCCGCCGGCGTAGAGCTCAGGGGACGAGCTGCCGTATCGGCATGCCACTCGCCGAACTCTCGGCGAGCACACGGAGACGAGCATGCCGATGAAGGACCTCCCCAACCGCCTTCCGTCGTCAGGACGCAACCGGGTACACGCTATCGGTGAGCCGACCATTGCACCGCGCGACGCTGTACAGACCGATACGGGCGGCCGGGTCTTCGAGCGCCAACCCGGCCTCATCCCAGGGTCGACCATCGAAGTCCTTCTCGTCGACGGACAGCCGCAGGGTCACGTCATGCGTCGATCGCCGCACTTCGTCGTCTGGTCCGAGATTGCCGACCGTGTGCACGTCCAGGGAGACGGATTGCCCTGGGAGTGCATCGCGCGGATGTGGGAAGGGCCGCGCGGCGCGGCGATCAGCGACGACGAGCAGTGGTGCGTCGTCATCGGACTCGGGTTTGTCGCCTTCCCGCTCCGCCCGGGCCGCGAGGTCCGGTCGCATTGGCGGCGTCCGTACCACGAGCGGTGGCAACTCCACCTTCCGATGACCGGCGACCTCGCCGATGCCGTCATGTTCACCCGCGTCCGAGCGCTCAGCGGGCACCAGTTCGGCCTGTCAACACAGTGGGGTCTCGGCAATGCCTGGACCACACGCGAATGGGTCTACGACGCCGACACCGACACGATTGGGGAGCCGCGCGACATCATCGATGAGGCCAAACGGCGCCAGGCCCTCCGGCCGGCGATATCGCCGGCCTATGCGCAGGAGCGCCAACTCGCTGCAACACTCCGCGGGGATGGCGCGGAGTCCACAGCGGAGGCGGGGACCACGTTCGAAGTCAATCCCGCCGGAGGAGAGACGGTGCTTGCGAAGGGAAAGCCCGTCGGCTCCGTCCTCTGCCGCTCATCGCGATTCGTCGTCTGGGAGGAACTGGGCTCCATGGTGTGTGTGGAAGGAGACGAACTTCCCTGGCTGCTGCTCGACGACATGTATGGCGGCGCACGTGCAGCTGCGATCAGCAACGACGAGGAGTGGTGTGTCGATGTCGGGTGCGGCTTCCGCGTCCGCAGCCTGCGACTCGCGGGTGCGTTCCGGACTCATGGAGCGGATCCGGGCAACATCCTCTGGCTGGATCAGGTGGAAGCGCTCACTGGACACACGTTCCTGCTTCGCGGTGGCGCTGGCTCCGCGGTTCGGGATTATGTTTACGACGCCGATCGCGATGAACTCCGGCCGGAGCGCACTGCCGATGACTCGATGTGACCCCGACCGCCGCGCTGCGGGCGGCGTTGATGTGGTCGGCGGGCTCACCACCGGTTCGTTGGCGCTGGCGACCGAGCCATGGCATAAGAAGCTCAGGTAAGACAGTGCTGGCCTGGCCCACGGGCCTGTGTCGCGACCGTACTGGCCCCGATGTGCCGTCACCGTTACGGCACTGCACCTGTGTTGCGTTCGCGGCGACTAAACGGCCGATGGCCTTGCGCTCTATCCCGACTCCGTAGCGTCGTGGTAGTACACCGTCATCGAGATGTCGCGCTCGTCCGCCGTCGGCTCTGAACGAAACGTGATGTCTTCGACGACGACATCACCTAGGTCTTCGATGGAATCGGCTACTCGCCTCAGTAGCGATGGCAGATGACCCTGGCCAGGCCCGATGGGGTTCGCCTGGGAGAAGTGGCTCATCGCCCACTTGCCGATCGGAGATGGAGATTCTGCGTGCGGAGGCATGTTTGGGTCAGTCTGCCACCCATCGACAGTTCCTGGGGAATTAGATCGCCGAGCCGTCTGGCGTCATTAGCGAACCCTCGCCTGCGCGACGGTGCTCGTGTTCGCCTTCATACAAAGATTAGGTCCGCGCTAACCTAACCACGTGACAAGGCGCGTTCCCGAGCTCGCGGCGGTACCGACGATCTCGAGCTTGTTCGTGAGGTGGTGAGGCTGCTGCAGCGGTGCGGACGTCGCCGACGGCTGTAAGCGCCAACGCTACCGGCTGTGACACGTTAAGGGCTGGTCCAAGAAGGAACAGTCCCTCTGAGGGTCTCGTTTAGGTGGAGGCGCCAGCCCACGTGACCGTACCCATAATGCCGGCCGAGGCTCGCACCCACTGTCTGACCCCAGGCGCGTATGCTCCCAAGAGTCACCAAATGGATCAGCCCTCAATCAACCTCTGGTGCGGGCAGCCTAAGGTGGCGCCCGGTCGACGGTTCGTTCCGCGAGGCCCGCGGACCCGGTGTGCCGGCATTGTTTCCATGAGCGACATTCCCGACTGCGTCAAGGCGATGGATATCAACGGCTGGGTTCAGTGACTGAACGCTCGCTTCGGAGCGGCCGAAGGTCGTCGCTGCGAGCACGCGTCGGCCTCATGCTGATGGTCACCGGCTTGATAGCGGCACTGTCCCTGTTGGCACAGACGCCGGTGTCGGCAGCATCACGGGGCCTCGCGGCTGCCGACTCGACTGCCCTGACCGCGCGCATGATGCCGTTCCTGTCGCTGAAGCCCGACTTGCGAGCGGCGAGGACGAAGCACTCGCTCCATCGCGCCGGCAGTACAGAGGTCACGTTGCGGGGAAGATCCGGCGCCTCGGCTGTTGATGTGTCCGGCGCTCTGCGAATCGTGGGTCAGCTCTGCGTCCACGAGAGCCGCTGGGCCGTTGACGACGCCGCCACCGCCCGACAACCTGACCGGGTTTGCGGGCACAGCGCAGGCGAGCAATGTCAACAGCTTCGGCTCCGACCAGGAGGTTACGCCGCCCAATGAAGACATCGCAGTCGGCGTGGACATTGTCGAGGTGGTCAACTCCTCGATTGTCGTCTTCAACAGGGCGGGCACCATCCTCGGATCGGACGACCTGAACACCTTCATGGATGTCGCACGCGGATACCACAGCAGTGATCCGCGCGTGATCTATGACACCGAGACTGGACACCTCTGGGTCACGGTCACCGAGGTTCCGAATTCAGGGTGCAGCCCGCAGCCGGTCTTGATCGCGGTATCCGCCAACGCGAACCCGCTGCCATTCAGCGGCTGGCGAGTGTACGCACTGCCCATCGAGACTGCCGGCACCACGTTTGGCGACCAACCCGGTCTCGGCGCCGACAGCAACACGATCGTGGTGACGTTCGACGATTTCAGCTGCAGCCTCCAGTTCCTTGGAAGCGAGGTTGACGTCTTGCAGAAGTCGGACCTCGAGACCGACACCGGACAGCACAAGGACGACGCCTTCTACGGCGGGCCGTTCGCCCCGCAACCGGTGGCGGAACTCTACGGCGCTGTGTACAACTATGTCGTCACGAACGAATCCGACTGCGGCCTGGTCGCATGCACACGCCCGGAGGCGGAGGTTGACCTTTTCCAGAACTCGCCTGAGTCGGGCGGCGTTTCCTTCATACAGTATTTCGTCCCGATGACACCCACCGCGGTGAACGACAGCACCGGTTTCCTTCCTCCTGCCGACCAGCCGAGCCCAGGCCCGCAACTGCAGACCAACGATGACCGATTCCTCAACGCTGTCGAGACGCCTTACGCAACCATCTGGGTATCCGGTGGGACGAGTTGCGTGCCACCGGGCGACACCGTGCAGAGGGCGTGTCTCGACTACCTTGAGATCAATACCAGCGGCAATTACCCGACGCTCATCGATCAGTTCGACAATGTCGGCATCGACGGCACCGATCTCTTCTACCCTGCGGTGGCGGTCGACGTGGCCGGCAATCTCTTCACCGTGTTCGACGAGTCATCAAACTCGATCTACCCCTCAATCTTGGACGCGGACATCCCGCAGGGCGGCTCGACGTTCAGCAGCTTCCAGACGTTGCACACGAGCTCCACGTACTA